>PPYF01098779.1_pt1 | contig 96797 bp, 90 predicted proteins | sample 1559871 | NCBI WGS metagenome assembly PPYF01 (sample SAMN08240021, study PRJNA423297) | Human gut metagenome, whole genome shotgun sequencing project.
AGGCCTCCTTATGATAATAGATTTTACCATAGAAGACCTACTGCTTGATAGCTATTTACAGAAAAACTTTCATACTCCCGCTATTAAAGAGCTTGGCAGTTCTGTCAGGCTTTACCGGATGAAAAACTTTTATCCGGCCGGCGATGAGCAGATCATGGTCTGCGATATCACGGGCCGTACGGTTCCTCCTTCCGGAATCCCCCTTGATGTGGGAGCCGTTGTCTCCAATCTGGCCACAGTCCACTCCATTTTCAATGCTGCCCAGGGGCAGCCCTTTACTGAAAAATATCTGACTGTCACAGGCGCCGTCGGAGCCCCATGCATTGTCCGCGCCCCCCTGGGAACACCCTTTACAGAGTGCCTTTCCCTGGCAGGAGGAAGTCTGCTTTCTTCCTATCACGTAATCGCCGGAGGACCCATGATGGGAAAATGTTATGATATGAAAGAAGCCGCCGGACTGGCTGTCACAAAAACCACATCCGGTTATATCATTGTGGCTGATGATATCTCCCTGGTAAAACAGCATGATATTCCGGTATCTGTTACCCTGAAACGGGCTAAAATGTGCTGCATCCAATGTTCCTGCTGCACTCAGATGTGTCCGCGTCACCTTACGGGCCACCCCATAAAGCCCCATATGATCATGCGAAGGCTGGCATATGCCCAGTCTCCCCAGGATGTGCTGGAGGACGAGAATGTAAAACAGGCCATGATATGCAGTGAATGCGGCTTATGTGAAACCTATGCCTGTCCCATGGGCCTTCAGCCCCGCCAGGTCAATATCTATATCAAGAATCTGCTCCGGCAGAAAAAGTTCCGCTACCAAAAGCCTTCCGGAACCTTCACACAGCTGGAAGAGCGAAACTGGAGGAAAGCGCCGTCTAAGCGTATGGCGATCCGTCTGGGAGTTGACCAGTATTACGACTATCACATTGACCGTTTGGTGACCGCAGAGCCCGATTTTGTGCGTATTTCCCTCAGGCAGCACATCGGGGCGCCAAGCGTGCCCAAGGTACAGCCGGGCGCCAAAGTTGCGCGCGGTCAGCTGATTGGAGCGATCCCGGAACAGTCGCTGGGTGCCAACATCCACGCAAGCATATCCGGAACCGTTACCCAGGTCACCGAAACTGAAATTGTCATCTCTGCTGACAGGCAGTAGTATAGGAGGAACATCTTATGATTACCATCGGTTTTTTAGAATTAAACAGCATTGCCAAAGGTATCCTGGCAGCAGACATGATGCTTAAAGCGGCGGAAATCAGGCTTGTCTCTGCAAGACCCAGCTGTCCGGGCAAGTATCAGATATTAATAACAGGGGAGGTTTCGGCCGTTGAATCGGCTTTAAGAACTGGCGAGGAAAGTGCTGAGGCCAATGTGGTGGACCGCCTTCTCATTCCCAGGGTACATCCCCAGGTGATTGAGGCCATCAACATGTCCGCCATGCCTTCCAGCCTGAAAGCCTTGGGTATCCTGGAATTCTTCTCTGTCACAGGCGCCATCATTGCAGCCGATGCAGCTGCCAAGGCAGCCAGCGTCTCACTGATTGAGATTCGGCTGGGCACAGGCATCGGAGGAAAATCCTTTGTCACTTTTACCGGGGATGTGGGTGCAGTGGAAGAAAGTGTGGAGGCAGGGGCAAAAACAGCGGAAAGCAGCGGAGCTCTGGTGGAGAAAGTCGTGATTGCACACCCGGACAGGGAACTGTACCGCAGTCTGTTCTGATAAGGAGGCAGCGCCATGAATGATACATACGCAGCAAAGGAAATAACAGCCGCCCTGTTAGATGTTCTGAAGCCTCAGGGCTTATGTCTGAAGGAAGCTCTGAGGCTGATTGAAAAAGCTGAGGAAATGGCAAAAAGCATCCATGTCCCCATGGTCATCACAGTGGTGGACCAGGGAGGAAATATGGTTGCCATGCATCGGATGGATGATTCCCTCCTGGCCAGCATTTCCATATCATATTCAAAGGCATACACGGCAGCAGCCCTTCGCGTTCCGACCGAGGACGCTGCCAGGGATATCCTGCCGGGACAGCCTTTATACGGCCTCCAGCAGACTCATCCTGGAAGGTTCTGTATCTTCGGCGGAGGACTCCCCATTATGAAGAACGGAAGCTTAATCGGCGGCCTGGGAGTATCCGGCGGTACCGTGGAGCAGGATATGGCCGCGGCCAGATATGCATTATCGGCGGACTAATCTATTATAATTAACCATATAAAAAGACAGGAAACCCTGAAACCTTCAGATGTCTCCTGTCTTTCCCATTGCTGGTCTTACATAAGGCTTTGCATACGGCCTTTTATGCGGCCAGACCAAGGATTACATTACAGAGCATTCCCTTGCCGCCGGTAAAATACTCCCTGGACTCACCAGGCGCAGCCTTTCCTATAAGGCCGCTGGAGCCAAACACCAGGCGGGCAATGACGGCTGACAAGATGACGGTAAATCCGGGAAGATCTGTATTCAGGTGAAGAACCGACCCAATAAGGTAATGAATGAGAAAACCTATTACGCCAAACACACCGCCTGCCAGCAGTGTGGCAGGGTCTGCCAGTCCATTAAGACAAGACAGGATATCAGTTCCGCTGCCCAGCTTCTTAGTCCTGCCTGCGTAGGCGGATGCCGCCACGCCGCCGGCAAAGGCGATATGGGGACCAAGATAGGATCCAAAGGCAATAAATCCCACTGTCATGTCTGCGCCTCCTGCCATGGCTGCCACCGACCCTGCAATAGCAATTACGCCGGTCAATATAAATGCAGGAAGCGCTCCCATATATGCTCCTATGATTCCTCCCCCAAATGATGCTGTTAATGCAAACAAATTCATATGCTTGTATTCTCCCTTCTCTTTTTTAATCTGCCTTCAGGCAGTCCCCTTATATGTCTCCTTCCCTCCTTTTCCTGCAATTTTGTTATAATGATTTTAACATCCAAAGTGCTGTTTTTCCTTATCCTATTCATACGAAAAACAGGTATTTTCAAGACATCTTCCTTCATTTATCCCAAAAACGGACAGCAAAAAGCCGGTGTACATGTCTCAAAATTACATGTACACCGGCTTCTCACCATTCAGTTATACTATTTCACTAACGCAAGTGTTTCCCTTGCAATTGCCAGCTCCTCGTTGGTAGGAATAACCAGTACGCTAACCTTGGAATCAGGAGTCGAAATCACGATTTCCTGTCCTCTCTTTGAATTGGCCTCGTCGTCAATTTCAATTCCCAGGAATGCAAGATATTCGCACACTTTCTTCCTGGTAATCTTGTCGTTCTCGCCTACGCCTGCGGTGAACGCAATGGCGTCCACGCCGCTCATTGCGGCCGCGTATGCTCCCACGTATTTAGCTACCCGGTAGGCAAATGATTCCAGTGCGACTTCTGCTTTCTTATTGCCGTCATTTGCAGCGTTCTCCACATCGCGGAAATCGCTGGAAACACCGGACATACCGTATACGCCGGACTTCTTGTTCAGTACGTTTAACATCTGGTCAATGTCCATATTCTCTTTGTGCATGATGAACTGCAGGGCACCCGGATCTACATCGCCGCTTCTGGTTCCCATCACAAGACCCTCTAATGGAGTCAGTCCCATGCTGGTGTCCACGGATTTTCCGTTGAGGACAGCCGAAATGCTGGAGCCGTTGCCCAGGTGGCAAACCACTGTTTTAAGGGAATCATAAGGACGTCCAAGGACCTCTGCCGTTCTCTTTGACACATAGCTGTGGCTTGTCCCGTGGAAGCCGTATCTTCTCACCTTGTATTTCTCATAATACTCGTAAGGAAGTCCATACAGGTATGCCTTCTCCGGCATGGTCTGATGGAAGGCTGTATCAAATACACCTACCATTGGAGTATTGGGCATCAGTTCCTGGCAGGCACGGATGCCGATCAGGTTAGCAGGATTGTGAAGAGGCGCCAAATCGCTGCACTCCTCAATTGCCTTAACTGCCTCTTCCGTAATCAGGGTAGATGAGGTAAAGGCTTCTCCTCCATGAACGATTCTGTGTCCCACTGCCCCTACTTCGTCCAGGCTCTTAATCACGCCTGTCTTATCATTGGTCAGAGCATCCAGTACCATCTGAATGGCCTTGGTATGGGTAGGCATAGGAGAAACTGTTACTTCCTTTTCTCCGCCTGCCGGCTGATAGGTAATCTGGCTTCCCTCAATACCGATTCTTTCGCAAATTCCCTTTGCAAGCACAGCCTCTGATGCTGAATCAATCAGCTGATACTTTAATGATGAGCTCCCACAGTTAATAACTAATATATTCATTGATATCTCCTCCTCCGGCTTATTCAGCCTGTGCCTGAACAGCCGTAATTGCTACTACACCCACAATATCATCTGCACAACAACCCCTGGACAAATCGTTAACCGGCTTTGCGATTCCCTGGGTAACAGGGCCGTAAGCCTCTGCCTTAGCCAGTCTCTGAACCAGCTTGTATCCGATATTACCGGCATCCAGATCCGGGAACATCAGTACATTTGCCTTGCCTGCCACTTCGCTGCCCGGCGCCTTGGAGGAAGCAACCTTTGGTACAAGGGCTGCATCTAACTGGAGTTCCCCGTCCAGCTTCAGCTCCGGATAAAGCTCTTTTGCGATTCTGGTGGCTTCTACTACTTTGTCCACATCAGGATGCTTTGCAGATCCCTTGGTAGAATGGGACAGCATGGCAACCCTTGCCTCCTTCTGTACCAGCAGTTCAAATGAATCAGCAGATGATTTGGCGATTGCTGCCAGCTCTTCCGGATTCGGATTCTGGTTCAGTCCTGAATCGGCAAAAATAAAAGTTCCCTCTGCTCCGTATTCGCAGTCCGGAACTACCATGAGGAAGAATGCAGATACCAGTTTTGTGCCTGGTTTTGTCTTGACAATCTGCAGGCATGGCCTTAATGTGTCGGCCGTGGAGTGGCAGGCACCGGATACCAATCCGTCTGCATCTCCGTTTTTAATCATAAGACAGCCGTAGTAGGCATAATCGGACAAGATGATCTCCTTTGCCTTTTCCGGTGTCATTCCTTTTGATTTCCTCAGCTCTACAAATAAATCAATATACTCCTGAGTCTTCTCATAGGTCTGAGGATTGATCACTGTTGCTCCTGATACATCCAGTCCCTTGCTGTGGTCGGCAATATCCTCCGGTGTTCCTATAATGATCAGATTGGCGATGTCCTCTTTTAATATCGTTTCGGCCGCCTCCCAGGTTCTCCTGTCCATAGATTCCGGCAGTACTATAGTCTTTTTGTAAGCCCTGGCACGAGCTTTAATTAAATCGATAAATCCCATGATAATTTACCCCTTTCCTTGGTGTATTTAAGCATACGTCTTTATTATATACTGACAGAATTGGAGATACAAGCCGATTTTATCCAAATATTGCACTTTTTCGTATACCTGAGGTCTTTATGTGTTTATTTTCCACCTTTTCTGCTGTGATAACAGGTGTGAAGCAGTGTCTGTGCCAGCTCGCCCATGGGTTCTCCCAGGAATCTTTCATACAGACGCTTTATTTCCCGGTTATCAAGGGAACTCCTGACCATTCTCTGTTCATCCGCCCGATAGAGAGATTTAATTCTTTCCATTCTCAGCCGGTCCGGAACCGGCAGAACGCCGTTGTCCGGCTGTCCGCCGCCGCTGATACACCCTCCGGGACAGGTCATTACCTCCACAAAATCATAGGAGTCAATGTTCCCTGTCCCAATCAGCTGCTCCGCTGCCCTGGTACCGTAGATAACCGCGGCGCGCACATCCCGTCCTCCAAGGGACACCACGGTCTCCTTTACCTGATCCAGCCCCCTGACAGGCCGGTACTTAAGCAGCAGATCCATTGGCTCCTTTCCGCTTACAACGGAATACGCCATGCGCAGGGCGGCTTCCATGACGCCTCCCGTATTGCCGAAAATCACGCCTGCCCCGCTTCCTTCTCCCATCAGGGAGTCAAAGGGAGATGGGTCCAGGCCGTAAAATTCAATGCCTGATTCCGTAATCCATTCTGCCAGTTCCCTGGTTGTCAGCACATAATCATTATCCATAAGCCCTGGTATGCCCTGGTATATTCCGGAAGAACACAGTTCCTCCCTGGATATCTCAAACTTCTTGGCTGTACAGGGAGCAACCGCGACATTCACAATCCGTCCGGGGTCAATCCCCTGCTCCCGGGCAAAATATGTTTTTATCAGTGCTCCCTGCATGCTGATAGGACTTTTTGCACTGGACAGGCATCCAATCCGATCAGGATGAAATGTTTCCACATACTTTACCCAGGCCGGACAACAGCTTGTAAACTGGGGCAGCGGATGGCTCCCGGTCAGAAAACGCCTGAGAAATTCCGTTCCCTCTTCCATGATTGTCAAATCTGCCGAAAATGCCACGTCCAGTACATAATCCGCCCCCAGCTCCCTGAGGGCCGATACCATACGGCCTTCCACAAAGTCTCCGGGCCGTCCTCCGAAGCACTCCCCCAATCCCACACGAACAGATGGTGCCGTAGAAAAAACAACAATATTCTGCGGGTCATTGATTGCCCTGACCACCTCTCTCCAGTGGCTTTTACCGCGGATTGCCCGCTCCGGACAGACTGCCGCGCACTGCCCGCAGTGGATGCAGGAAAAAGCATCTGCACTGATATCTGCCCATTGCCGGGCAACGCCGATTTCTTCCGAGCACACGGCCAGGCAATGGCTGCAGTCTGCACAGAGGTCCTGATTTTTTTCAATTGAAGGATTATTCAGGGATACGGGAACGCTTTTCATGCACCTGTCACTCATTAAATCCCAGCCCCCTTCTCTTGTCCATTATGACTGCCTCAATCTGATTTGCTGCTTGATCAATCTCAGTTTCCACAAAAAGCTTTCCGCCGGTCATCTCTTCCATTTTATTACAAAGCACATCCATGATAACCGGACTGCCTGTCACAAAGGGCGCCAGGCCCAGATGCAGGTGAAAGCCAAGGGCCAGGGCAAAGGCTCCGTCCGCCAGGGCCTGTTCCTCCAGCCATTGAGGTGCGGAGACCACAACCGGCAGCTGGGGCAAATCCACGCCCAGGGCTCCTGCCAGTTCCCCTGCAACAGCCTCAATCCTGCCGATGGCTAGACAGGGACCGAAATTGAGTACAGGAGGAATGCCAAGATTCTGACACACACCGGATAAGCCCGGGCCGGCCATTCCGGCAGCTTTGCGGCTCATAAGGCCGCAGTTTTCCAGACCTCCGCAGGTACATCCCGCCGACAGCACCAGTATGTCTTTAGCAATCAGTTTTTTTACCAGTTCCACCGTAAATACGTCATGGCCCCTGGCCCTCAGATTGGAGCAGCCCACAACCGCCGCCACTCCCTTTATTCTGCCGGCGGCAATTAAATCCGCCAGAGGAACGAAGCTTCCTCCCAATGCCCCTTTTAAGGTCATTTCCGTAACCCCTGTAATCGCCTCGCCGCATCCGTGCCCTTCCATGGGATTCTGCCGTTTTCCTGTTTTTACACGCCTCGCATAGGATGCAATGGCAGCCGCAATCACATTTATGCTTACATCCTCCCGCCCCGCCGCGCTATATGGCAGGTACCGGGCGCCTTTTTTCTTTGCCACATCATCCAGACAAAGCATGGGGATGGAACGCTTTTCACAGACAGGCTCAATTCCAGGAAGGGAACAGTTGAATTCCGATACCACAAGGTCAATGCAGCCGGTCATCAGTACTGCCTCGCTGCTGTAATTATTGCCCGCATGTCCGCAGAACACATCTTCATAGCGGCGGCCTCTGGCCTGGAAATCCTGCCCCACACAGGTGCATCCGACAATCCGGATTCCCCTGGCTCCCGCTTTTTCTGCCATTGCCTTTATCTCAGGACGTTCCAGCAGTTCCGTCAGGCCTGCGAACATGGAGTGCTGATGCCCTGTAACCATGATGTTGATGCATTCCGGGTCAATCACCCGCATCCCCACCGGGTCAAAGCCTAATTCGGGTTCCCCCATCAGGATGTCGTTCAGGCGGTTGACCAGCACAAGTCCATATACTCCTGTGGAAATCCCCAGCCGCAGGCATTGGGCCAGCATGTCCATGGGATCTGAATTCAGATTGGTGGAAGTCTTCAGGACTGCATTAAATATCTCATCCTTGGCTCCCCCCGGAAGAATGCCTGCCTTTTCCCATAACCCGGTCCGCTTTCCATAGGCAAGCTTTTTTGTAAGCTGCATTTTCTCATCACAGGGCCTATGCAAATCCTCCAATACTGCCTCGGCCAGGCAAAGCGCCTTTTCGGAATCATCCGCCCCGTCAATACCCAGCTCACTGCACAGGCGGCGAAGCGCGGAAATCCCCCTCAATGTTCTTCCTGTCAGTGCTGCTGATTTTAATTCTTTGGCTGCCTGTTCCGCCACATGGATGTAGCAGCCTGAACCGGCTGCCACGGAGCGCAGGAAATTCCTTGCCGCTATGGTATCCCTGTCCGCGCCGCATACTCCTTTGGGTCTTGCCTTTGATATGCGGCACGGACCATTTGAACAGAGCCTGCAGCACACCCCATCCAGGCCGAAACCGCATTTTAGCTCCTGTTGGACCATTCTGCGGTGGGAATGGTCCTCCGGCACTGATTCCAGAAACTCCTGCAGCTTTTTATCCGCACTGCTGCACATTGTTCTCTCCATATGTCCCTCCTTATGTATTTATATCATATGGATTCATTATAACATCTGGCCAATCAGTGTTATGTGTACAATCCAGACGTAAAACAGGCAATATCCATACCCCACCGTCAAAAACAGCCTTATCCGGAAACGCAAAAAATCCGCAGGGCATCTTCCGGCCTGCGGATTCAGGTATCTGGTGATTAAATTTTCTCGTAACGGTCCACGTTAATCACAAAAATAGTGGCGCCGCCCACATCAACTGTCATGGGCATAGTTGCATAATTTACCATGGTGGTGCCTGATATATAAGGCATGTTAACAGTCAGCTTCTGATGCTGGCCGCACTCCTGCTTAATCACATCAATCACTTCCTGTACCTTATCATCTTCTGCACCAATCATCAATGTTGTATTCCCTTTTTTCAGGAAACCTCCTGTGGTGGAAAGTCTTGTAACACTGTAATGATGCTGGGTCAGCTGGCTTACAACATCATCTTCATTATCATTTCTCACAATTGCATACACTAATTTCATAAGCTGTACCTCCTTGGCGAGTTTATATACGTTAGTATAGCACATTTTCCAGTTAAGATCTGTAATTTTTTTAGTAAATGTTTCTTAAATTCATCAGCTCTGGGCTGCCGGCCTGGTTCCCAGGGTCACCTGCACATCGTGCTCCACATATGCCCCGTCCACCAGGGACTGCACCGTAAGGGTAACGGCTGCGCCGCCCTCATAGTAAGTGAGCATCTGCTTCAGTTCTTCCATACTGGTGACGGACTGTCCGTCAAACTTGGTGATGATATCCTTTTCCTTTAAATCAGAGGATGAGGCTGCTTGGCCCTCCACGATTTTATAGACATAGATTCCTACTGGCATGCCGTATATCTGTGATGTGACGGCGTCAATGTTGGTACCCTGAATTCCCAGATAGCCCTGAGCGTCCTCGGATACAGCCACACGCGTTTTCTTTGTCATCAGGCTGTTTAAGATGTCCTGGGCCTTGGAAATCGGAATGGCAAAGCCCATTCCCTCCACTGCCGTGGAAGCTGTCTTGGCGGCGTTGATGCCGATGACATTTCCGCTTAAATCAATGAGCGCGCCGCCGCTGTTGCCTGGGTTGATGGCTGCATCTGTCTGGATAAAGGTCCTGTTAATTCCTTTTTCATCTGTGATCTCACGATCCAGGGCGCTTATATATCCCACGGTGACGGACTGGCCGTATCCAAGGGCATTTCCTATGGCGATGACCTGCTGTCCTACCTTGATTTCATCTGAATTGCCCAGGGTCGCCACCTTAATCTTGCTCATGGTGTCGGAAGGGATATCCTTTAACTGCACTGCGATGATTGCCAGGTCAGATGCTGAATCCGTTCCCTTCACCGCGGCGCTCACATCCTTGTTGTCAACAAATGTAACCTTTAAATCGGAAGCTCCATCCACCACATGGTTATTGGTGGCAATGAGAAGTTCCGTGTCGGTCTGGTTCACGATGATGCCGGAACCGCTGCTCTGCGCCGTGTAGGTCTGCGGCATTCCGAAGAAATCCCGCTGCTCCACAGTCATGGTGTCATTGATGGCCACAATGGACGGCATGGCGTTTTCCACGATGCCTGACACGTCGGTGACAGCGGATACTGCCGTGGCGCCCTGGTTTCCGGATGCCTGTGCATTGACCGGGGCTGCCTGCCCTATCTGGTTCTGCGCCTGTGTCTCAGCCAATGTGCCCGCGGTTCCATATGCGCCTGTGAGCCTGCTTCCCAGGTAATTCACACCTGTCATGACTCCGCCTGATACGGTTCCGAAGAGGACCGCTGCTGCCGTGATTCCTGCCACCCTCTTGGCATAGCGTCCTATGTTGGAATCATTCCGGCGCTTACCGCCGCCGCCCTGATATCCTTGATAGGAATTCCCGCCATAGTAGTCCTGGCGGCGGGCCTGGCTGCCGTATGGGCTGAATCCGGCATCTGCTCCCTGTGTATTCTGGCCCTGTGTATTCTGGCCCTGTGTATTCTGTCTCTGCTGGCTCCTCCCATCACCCGGGGTAGTCCAGTTTACGGTTGTCTCAGGTACATCCCTGTGTTCCATATTTTCATTTCCCAAGCCATTCATATTCTTATTTTCATTCTCGTACATAGCAAAGTCTCCTTTCATACTTTTCTCTGTTTTATTTAACTGTAAGGGCTGTTTCTTAATTGCTCTTGCTTTTTACAATTATTAATATAGCCGTCATTTATGGTGGAATTGTGAAACGATTGTGGAGAATCTGTGTTCTAATTATTATAGATTTATAAACTGAAGATTAACAAATGCCGTCTGGACGGAATGGATGTTTGCAGATATAATGGATATGATAAAATAAACTGAGAAAAAATCAGGACAGGGGTACAGAAACTTGGGACAGCCAGTAAAGTTGAAGCAGCCGGCAAAGGTAATCGGCATCATTGCCGAGTACAACCCGTTTCACGGCGGACATAAATTTCAAATGGAAGAAGCAAAAAAACGGACCGGGGCAGACTGGTGCATCGCTGCCATGAGCGGCGATTTTGTGCAGAGGGGGGAACCTGCGGTCTACAGCAAATATCTGCGCGCCAGAATGGCCCTTTCCTGCGGCGCGGACCTGGTGGTGGAGCTTCCCTCCGCCTTTGCAGTCAGCAGTGCAGAGGATTTTGCTGCCTGCGGCGTGGCCCTGCTCACAGGACTTGGGGCAGTGGATGTCCTGTGCTTTGGCAGCGAGGACGGGGATATCCGCAGGATTTGGACGGCTGCCGGTATCCTGGCACAGGAAGGCGGGGACTTCTCCTCACTGCTAAGCCTTGGACTGCGAAGCGGCCTCAGCTGGCCCCAGGCCCGCAACCAGGCCCTGCTTGAGATGGCGGACAGAGATAAGGATTTTCCTCTAAAGAGAGAAGAAATGGACAAACTCCTGGGCTCCCCCAACAATCTTCTGGGAATCGAGTACTGCAAGGCCATCCTGCGCCAGGACAGTCCGCTTATTCCGCTGACCATCCGCCGCCAGGGGCAGGGATACCACGATGAAGGTCTGGAGGGCGGACAGGCTTCCGCCTCAGCCATCCGGCGGATACTTAAAACCGGGGAGCCATCCGGGAATACGGACCTGCCTTCATATGCAAAACTGACTCCTGCCGCCAGGACGCACATTCCTCCGGCAATCTGGCCCCTGTACGGCCAGGAACCCTCCCTGGAGGCCAACGACCTGTCAGAGATACTGAACTTCCGTCTTCTGTCCCTGAAGCGGGAAGGAACGGATTATACGCAATACGGGGATATGTCGGCGGAAATGGCGCGCCGGCTGGACAACTGCCTTCTCCAACAGGTCAGCTGGGAAGGCCGGATTGAACAGCTTAAGACACGCCAGTATACCTATACCCGGATCAGCCGCGCCCTTCTTCACATGGTGCTGGGCCTGACCGCCGCCAGGGTACAGTCCTACAAAGAGGCCGGCCCTGCCCCCTATGCCAGAATCCTGGGGTTTCGCAAGGAATCCCGGGAGCTGCTGGCCCTGGTAAAGCAGCAAACCTCCATCCCCCTGATTACCAAGACAGCCGACGCCTCACACATCCTCACAGGAACAGCCCTGGACATGTTCTCACAGGACATCTACGCCTCCCATATCCGTCAGGCCCTGCTTTCAAAAAAACTGGGAAAGCCGGTTCGGAATGAATATAACCAGCCGATTTGTATTTTATGATATGATTTGTTTTTATGATATGAAAAGCAAAATGACAGGTCCGCGGATGCAATCCATGGCTGCGGACCTGTCATTTTATTTTCATATATCAGTTGTCTTTTATCTCTTCGCCGGACTCCCATAGCTCCGGGGCCAGCAGTTTAACCACAGTGGGCTTCACATGCAGGAAATCCGACAGCTCACGTAGCTGGGGGCCATTGTTCCGTTTCTTCCCCTGACGCACAGCCCGAATCAATATATTCTTTGGCGTATGCTCCATATCAATAAATTCCAGAATCTGGGTCCGGTATCCCCTGTATTCCAGGACCTGGGCGCGGATGGCATCTGTGTAAAGGGCTGCCATGCGCTCTTTTATCAGGCCGTATTGCAGTACCGGCTTAAGAAGGCTGTTTTCCATCTGCCCGTTGAGCTCATGCTGGCAGCAGGGAACCGACAAAATGACCCTGGCTCCCCAGTTCACTGCCTTTTCCAGGGCGTAATCCGTGGCCAGATCGCAGGCGTGGAGGGTGACCACCATATCCACCTTCTCCACGCCCTCAAAGGAGGCAATGTCCCCATGGCGGAAGGAAAGTCCCTCGTATCCATACTGCCGTCCAAGGCGGCTGCAATGCTCTATGACATCCTCCTTAAGGTCCAGGCCGATGATCCGCACCGGATATCCCTTCAGTTCCTTCAGATAATAATACATGGCAAAGGTGAGGTAGGATTTGCCGCATCCAAAATCAATAATGGTGGTCTCCCGGTCCTGGTCCAGGTTGGGAAGGATATCCTCAATGAACTCCAGGAAACGGTTTATCTGCCTGTATTTGTCATAGCGGCTGTTCACCACCCTGCCCTCTTTTGTCATAACGCCCAAATCCACCAGAAAGGGAACCGGGATTCCCTCTTCCAGGATATAGTGCTTCTTCCGGTTATGGGGCAGAAAGCCGGGAGAGCCTGATTCCCCTGCCGGTTGAATCCTGACAGACCGGGGATACCGTTTCACCTTCACTGTCACCTTTCCCTTCTTGCTTACCAGAATAAGGGCCTTTCCAAGGCCGGATGTAATCTCCGCCTGGCGGAATGCCCCTTCCAAAAGCCCTGTGACATAGTCTGCCGCCTCGTCTTTGTCCAGATTGCGGTGAAATGCCTGCTTTCCCGCCTGTTCTTCCGCCTGGAATACCAGCCTGCCCTTCATGAACAGGGGACGGATTCTGGACCTGGAGATTTTGCCGCTGTCCGTGGGGTTGCTCATGAGAATCCGCTCCAGAGATTCATTTAAGAACAGCTCCAGTGCCTGTTTGATTTCTTTACATTCTTCCTGATTCATGTCCAGCTCCTAATCCAGAAGTTTCTTTGCAAGGGCGGGGAGCTGGCTTAATGACTCGATGGAGCCAACCGGCCGCTCTGCCCTGCCAAAACCATATGCCGCGTGTACAAAGGGAATCCCGGCCACACCCGCCGCTTCCTCATCCATGTGGGTATCGCCCACATAAAAACAGCGTTCCAGATGATTTCTCTGCACTACCATGCGGATGTTATCTCCCTTTGGAAGGCCGGTATTGCCGTAGCACTCAATATCGCGGACATATTCCCGCAGGCTGCAGCTCTTTAGCAGCACCTCAATATATCCGCTCTGGCAGTTGCTGACAATATAAAGGCCATACTGGCGGCTGAGGCGCGCCATGATTTCCCCTGCCTCCGGATACAGGACTCCGGGATGGGACAGCAGGTAATGGTTCTCATAGGTCATGCACTCCTCCATCACCTTCCTGCACTTCTCCTGGGCCAGCCCCGGAAACAATGTCTTTCCAATATCCATCATGGTCTTTCCCATATTGTCATACATATCCTGAGCCGTAATCCTGACTCCTAAATGGGGATAACGGGCCAGCACCTCATTCCAGGATTCAGCCACCTGGGCAGCCGAATCCCAGAGCGTACCGTCCACGTCAAACAATATCCCTTTATTCATACCCACTACCATCCCTTTCCCATTCATATTCGCAGGCTTTGACTCTGAAACCATACAGCAGTCCTTCTGCATCCTTAATTTTCAGTACTGACCCATCCCTTTCGCAGCAAATCCGGATAGGGCTCCAGATGGGCATAATCGTTGAAGCGCTCCAATGTAAAACGGCCGGATGCCCCATCCCAGTTAAGCTCCGTGATGCTGCAGTTTTCCAGGTTCTTTCCGAGGATTCTCCATTTATTCATGGGAATTCCCAGGTAATGGGCTGTCATAGAACGGATGACGCCTCCGTGGGTCACCACAGCAATGCGCTCATAGCCGCTTTCTGTCATTTCCCTGAACACAGGTTGTGCGCGCCGGACCACATCCCCTGCGCATTCACCGCCAGGATAAGGCAGGTCCTCCTCCATAAGGGCCTGCTGCACCTTGAAATCCCTGTACTTCACCGCAATGTCCCGGTCTTCCATGCCTTCCATATGGCCAAAGGATATCTCCCTCAGCTCCGGCCGTATGATATGCTCCACATTCCAGTAGAGATTGGCTGCCTGAGCCGTTTCCACGGCCCGCAGCAGATTGCTGGAATACACCACCTGTATATTTTCATGAAACAGGCGCTCTCCTAAGAGAGACGCCTGCCTGTATCCTTCTTCACTTAAATCCACATCCACGTTGCACAGCTTGCTGCACTGCCTGCCGTGGCGTATCAAAAAAATCTTCATCTGTCTGCCCTCCATCCGGTTTCTTTAACCACGGACAGTATTAATTCTTAAAGCTGTGGATTGGCGCCGGAATTCTTCCGCCCCTGGTTACAAATCTCCTGCAGGAGAATGTGTTCACAGGCATAACAGGAGCATAGCCCAGCAGTCCGCCGAATTCAGCTGTCTCCCCTACCTTCTTGCCAATCACTGGAATCAGGCGTACCGCAGTCGTTTTCTGGTTCACCATTCCGATGGCTGCCTCGTCCGCAATGATGCCTGCAATGGTGCTGGAAGGTGTGTCACCCGGAATGGCAATCATATCCAGACCAACGGAACAAACACAGGTCATGGCCTCCAGCTTTTCGATGGTGAGGGCTCCCATGCTGACCGCGTCAATCATTCCCTGGTCCTCGCTGACCGGGATGAATGCGCCGCTTAAACCGCCCACATAGGAGGAAGCCATAACGCCGCCCTTCTTCACCTGGTCATTGAGCATGGCAAGGGCTGCCGTTGTTCCGGGCGCGCCCACGCGCTCCAGGCCAATCTCTTCCAGTATCTCAGCTACACTGTCTCCCACCGAAGGCGTGGGGGCCAGGGACAAATCAATAATTCCAAAGGGAATGCCCATGCGCTTGGATGCTTCCTGTGCCACCAGCTGGCCTACGCGGGTAATCTTGAACGCGGTCTTCTTGATGGTTTCACAGAGCACCTCAAAGTTGGCATCCCTTACCTTTGCCAGGGCAACCTTCACAACTCCCGGACCGCTTACGCCTACATTGATGATGGCTTCGGACTCAGTCACCCCGTGGAAGGCGCCTGCCATGAACGGGTTGTCGTCAGGGGCATTACAGAATACCACCAGCTTGGCACAGCCAAGGGAGTCATGGTCCCTGGTGGCTTCGGCTGTTTCAGTCACGATTCTTCCCATCAGTTCCACCGCGTCCATGTCAATGCCTGTTTTGGTAGAGCCTACATTGACGGAACTGCACACACGCTCTGTCTGGGACAGTGCCTGGGGAATGGAGAGAATCAGGTTCTTGTCAGCCCTGGTCATGCCCTTGCTCACAAGAGCGGAATAGCCGCCGATGAAGTTTACGCCCACTTCCTTTGCAGCCATGTCCAGAGTCTTGGCTATGGTGACGAAATCCTCAGGACGCTTGCAGGCAGAACCGCCCACCAGCGCAATGGGAGTGACGGAGATACGCTTATTTACAATGGGGATACCGAAATCAGCCTCGATATCCTGGCCCGTGGAAACCAGGTCCTTTGCCAGGGTAGTGATTTTCTTATAAATCTTTTCATTGAGCGCCTCAAGATTGCTGTCCACACAGTCCAGAAGGCTTATACCCAGGGTAATGGTACGCACATCCAGCTTTTCGTGTTCAATCATGTTGTAGGTCTCATTTACCTCGTACATATTTACGTTAATCATAGTTCTTTCGTCCCTTTCTTCTGAATTACAGGCCCGCCCTATCCTCTGGGGATGCCATTAGATACGGTGCATCTTCAGGAAGATTTCTTCCCGCTGAATCTTCACGCTCACGCCGATTTCCTCTCCGACCTGTTCCAGCTCCCGGGCTACTTCGCCAAAGGACTTGGGTATGTTCTCCACGTCCACAACCATCATCATGTTGAAAAATCCCTTTACAATGGTCTGGGTGATATCCAGAATATTAATCTGGTTCTCAGCCAGGTATGTACATACGCCTGCAATGATTCCTACCCTGTCTTTCCCTACTACTGTAATGATTGCCTTATTCATCCTCATTCTCCTCACGCTTTTGTTTTATTGAAATCCGGTGAACGGATATCCATACGTTTTACAGATATATGATTTCACTCATGCAGTCCCTGCTGGCCACGGAAATAGAAAAGTCAGAAGCCCCGTAAGGACAGTCTCCCTCGTCAATCTCCAGCCGTACGGTCTCGTAAGCCAGCTCCTCGTAATTATTCTCCTTGCTGAGATGTCCCAAAAGAATCTTTTTCAGTCTGTCGTGGAGGACGCAGTTCAAAAGCCTGCCCGCATTTTCATTGGACAGATGGCCGTGATCCCCTAAAATCCTCCGTTTCAGGTAATAGGGATAAGGGCCTGTCTCCAGCATCCTCACATCGTGGTTGGATTCCAGAAGCAAGGCGTCCAGTCCCTGAAGATGGTCTATGATATACTGGTCAAAATGTCCCATATCCGTGGCCACGGCCACGGACTTCTCCCCGTTCTGTACGCGGTATGCCACCGGATTCGCAGCATCGTGGTCAATCTTAAAGGGCTTCACAGTCAAATCACCTACCATGAAATCCAAATCCGGGCATACCGGAGTCAGAAGCCCTTTATCAAATTTGCCCAGGCTGCCCGCGGCCGCAATCTCATCCAGGGTTTCCCGGGTCCCGTATATGGGAATCTCATACCTGCGCGACAGCACTCCCAGTCCCTTGATGTGGTCCGAATGCTCATGGGTAATGAGAATCCCGTTTACATCGTTTCCCGTAAGTCCTATCTCATTTAATCCCTGCTGAATCCGCTTGTTGCTGATTCCCGCATCCACCAGCAGGTGGGTGCTGTCGGAACCTATGTAAATACAGTTGCCGCTGCTTCCGCTGGCAATACTTACCATTCTCATGTTTTACAGTCCTTTTGTCTTATTTATTCCATTCTGATTTTGTTCTTCAGGAGCCTTCGGATCTGTTTTCTGGTGTCCTCCACAGATCCGTTGTTGTCGATGACCGCATCGGAAAATTCCCTGAATCCGGCTTCCGGCGCCTGGCTGTTCATGATGCTCTCCGTTTTCTCCTTTGTGTAACCGCGGCTCTCTCTGAGACGCTCCATGCGGTTCTCCCTCGATGTATAAACATACCACATTTCCCCGCAGTTGTCACGGAATTCTTTTGAGGGAATGGCCGCCTCTATGACCACCAGAGGTTCAGGGCAGGCAAGCGCCTCCCCAAAGGCGGTATTCCATACCAGGGGATGGGTCAGGCGGTCCACCTGGACGCGTTTATCAGGGCATCCAAAGATTACCTGAGCCATGGCAGGGCGGTTGATGGTTCCGTCCTCATTCAGTATGGACGGCCCCAGGCAGTCCACCACTGCCCTGTAACTGTCCCGCCCCGGCTGCATCAAATCCTTCGCCACCTGGTCCGCCTGGATGACACGGAAGCCATACTCCTCCTTCAGTATCTCCAGCACCCGGCTTTTGCCGGATCCCACACCGCCTGTAATTCCCAATATGAACTTGCTGCCTGCGGGGGATGCATTTCCTATATTTTCCATATCCTGTAACCGCCCCTTCTGATGCCGTTATTTTCCTTACTTCTTCCCCTGTTTCCTACTTGGCGTCAAACCAGGATTTTCCCACTTCCGCCTCCACTTCCAGTGAGACTCTTAAATCCGCGGCATGTTTCATCTTATCGGTCAGAATGTCCTTAACCGCGTCAATCTCATCCTGGGCCGTCTCAATCAGAAGCTCATCGTGAATCTGAAGGACGATTCTGGATTTTAAGTTTCGCTTTTTCAGCTCCCTGTCCACCGCAATCATGGCTATCTTCATAACGTCTGCCGCGGTTCCCTGGATCGGTGAATTCATGGCCACCCGCTCTCCGAACTGACGCTGCATGAAGTTGGAGGACTTAAGCTCAGGAATGGGCCGCCTCCTGCCGTACAGGGTCGTCACGTAGCCTTGCTCCTTGCCCTGCTTGACCAGTCCGTCCAGGAATATCTTAACCCCCGGATAGGTCTCAAAATATTTGTCAATGTACTCCACTGCCTCCTTGCGGGAAATGCTGAGTCCCTCGCTGAGCCCAAAGGCGCTGATGCCGTATACGATTCCGAAGTTTACTGCCTTTGCGTTGCGGCGCTGGAGGGGAGTCACTTCATCAAGGGGTACATGGAATACCTGGGATGCGGTGATGGCATGGATGTCCTGGGCGGAACGATATGCCTCGATCAGCCTCTCATCCCCTGACATGTGCGCCAGGATACGCAGTTCAATCTGGGAATAGTCCGCGTCCACAAACACACAGCCTTCCTTGGGAACAAACACCTTGCGGATTTCCCTGCCCAGAGCCATGCGCACCGGGATATTCTGAAGGTTTGGCTCCGTGCTGCTGATGCGTCCCGTAGCCGTGATGGTCTGGTTGAATTTGCCGTGAATCCTTCCGTCCTCACCGATGTAGGATGCCAGGCCTTCCGCATAGGTGGAGTTCAGCTTTGTCAGCTGGCGGTAATCCAGAATTTTCTGGACCACCGGATAATCAGGCGCCAGCTTTTCCAGTACATCCGCTGCCGTGGAATAACCTGTTTTTGTCTTTTTTCCTCCCGGAAGCTCCATCTGTTCGAAAAGAATCTCTCCCAGCTGCTTGGGGGAATTGATATTGAACTCGTGGCCTGTCTCCTGGTAGATTTCCTGTTCCAGCTTGGCGATTCCCACCTTAAGTCTGTCCCCGTATTCCTTAAGCTCAGCCCGCTCCACCTTCACGCCCTCCTGCTCCATATGGAAGAGGCTGTAAATCAGGGGCATCTCTATATCTGTATACAGGCTGTACATTCCCGTATCCTTTAACTGTCCTGCCAGGGGTACAGCGGCCTTCCACGCGGTATACCCCATGTAGCATACACAGTCAACGGCATTCTTCTCACCCTTCCACAGGGCATCTCCCAGGTCCTCCTTCGCCAGCAGATCCGCCCTGGAGGGCACGGTAAGTCCCAGATAGTCCCTGGCCAGATCATCGTAGGCATAGGTATCCTTAAGGGGGTTCAGAAGATATCCGGCCACTCCTGCGTCATACACAGGATCCGTGTCCTTAAGTTCCAGGTACCCAAGCATGGATTTTAAATCCAGCGCCCAGAACTCCTTAGCGCCGTGGCTGTCCTGGCCCTGATTATTCTGGCCGTGGCTGTCCTGGCCCTGATTTCTCCCGCACAGCGCCCTGAGCTGCTCCAGAAGATATTCACCGGTAATCTGTTCTCCTGCCGCCAGACAGTAAATTTCCTCCTCGCCCAGGCATAGGGCCAGGCCTGTCACGGGATTCAGCCCGGATCTGGCCTTTTTTCCCGCTTTTACTTCCCCGTTCTCGTCAAAGCTGAAGGACAGCTGCTCCACGGTCTCCTTTAAAGCCTCGTCACTGCCCAATATGAGCTGGAAACCCGCCAGCGCTGCGCCTGCTGCCCTGCCAAATATCTTATCCGCTGTCCTTACATCCTTCACAAGGGTGAAATGGGATTTTATATCAGGTGCAGCGGCTTCCTGGGCAGCGGTTTTGTCAAACCGGGCCAGGATGGACTTGAATTCCAGACGCTTCATATACTGGTAAGCCTCCGGGGTATACAGGTCCTCAATCCGGGCGTCCCCGTAATTAAATTCCACAGGACAGTCCGTACAGATGGCCGCCAGCTTCTTGCTCATCTGAGCCATGTCGTAATGCTCCTCCAGAGCCTTTCTGGCCCTGGGAGGCTTAAGCTCCTCCAGATGGGCATAGGCGTTCTCTATGGACTTGTACTGGGCGATGATACTAGTTGCTGTCTTCTCCCCGATGGAAGGCACGCCCGGTATATTGTCAGAGACATCCCCCATGAGGGCCTTCACATCAATGAATTCCTCAGGCGTCACCTGATACTCCCGCAGCACATCCTCCGGGAAATAGTCCTTAATCTCAGTCACACCCCTGCCGGTTCTGGGGATCCGTATCTTAATGTGTTCATCAGCCAGCTGCAGAAGATCCCTGTCCCCCGATACCACGGATACCTGGATGCCCTGGGCCTGACACCGCTTTGCCACGGTTCCCAGTATATCGTCCGCCTCAAATCCCTCCAGGGTTATGATGGGAATTCCCATGGCCTTCAGCACATCCTTCATCACAGGAATCTGCTCATGAAGCTCCTGGGGCATGGGCTTTCTCGTCCCCTTATAGGCGTCATACATCTCATGCCGGAAGGTAGGCTCCTTTAAATCAAAGGCAACGGCTGCGTGGTCCGCCTTTTCCTCCTCCAATATCTTCAGCATGATATTTAAAAAACCGTACACTGCGTTGGTATGCAGACCCTCCGAATTCGTAAGGTCCGGTACCCCGTAAAATGCCCGGTTCATAATACTGTGTCCATCAATCAAAACCAATTTATCCATTAATACGAGTTCCTTTCTGTCTCTGTCACCACATTCTGAACTGAAGCACCAGCACTACCAGCACGGCCCAGAAGCACAGTGTGTTCACCGCATAGCGGGCTGTCTCAAGGATGCCCAGGGTGTGCACCCTCTGCCGGGACAGCTCCAGGGCTGTCTCAAGGGCTCCCTTGATGTTATAGGTGCCTGTTCCCTGGTCCAGCTGGCGGATACCCACGTCCACTGTGAAGTAAATCTCCAGCTCTTCCCGGCATTCCTCGCAGGTCTCAATGTGTTTTAAGAATTCTTTCAGTTCCTCGTCCGTAATGCTGCCGTTGATATACGGCATCACCAGACGCTCCGCTTCCCTACAGGTCACAGCCAGCACCTCCTGTCTATCATTTTAATCAAATTCTTCTTACATCATACAATAAATCAGCTTACTTTTCAATGAAAGATTGGGACGCCCATCACCTGGTTAAGGGCGGATTCCTGTATCCCTCCCTGACATGAGCCTGACGCGGCCCTGGTTCAGGACAGTCTGCCCTTCCTGTATTCCCTTGGAGAAACGCCTGTCAGCCGCCGGAACACATCCCCGAAATAATTGCCGTCCGAGAACCCGCAGGCCATGGCCACACCGGTCACGGACAGATCCGTATTGCGCAGCATATCCGATGCCTTCTGGACGCGGATGTAATTCAGATACTCCTTAAAGCAGAGGCCGGTGGAGCCCTTGAATTTCTTCGTCAGCCCTTCCTGATAATGCTGGTTCATGTACCGGGCCGCACTGACCATGGCCTCCTCCGCCTCCTCCAGCGCATGCCCCTCCCCACGGGCCTCCTGACAGCGGCCCAATACCACAAGAATCTGGTGCAGGAGGCTGCGAAGCTGTATCTGGCAATAGCTGTCCCCCTGCTTTTCCTCATCCTGCATCTGCGCCAGCAGTTCCTCTATCTTAAGGCGGAATTCCGGAGGAATGGTACGTTTGGGCTGTGAGAAGATATGGCCAAACGCCTCCCTCCCGCAAAGGCTTAAGAATGAGCTGACCGTGTCCCTTGAAAAATAGATGCCGAACCGGAACTAGACCGCTGCATGGCGTTCATAAAGGGAAACTGCGACTGGCGCCGTCAGCTTGCATCCTCCATACAGACGCTTCAGATGATGGATGAAATCCGGGGCTGTCAGAATTTGGAATATACCACCCCATCCCATTCCCCCTATGCGTCTGCTATTTAAACAATCTGCCCATTTTTGCCGGCAGAAAAAGTCCCGACGCAAAAGACCCACACAGAATCAGCTTCTGCATGGGTCTTTTCTTGTCTCATGTGCCATTACTCTGACACGTATTGATGCCGGCAGCGGGACTTGAACCCGCACGCGGTTACCCGCAACAGATTTTGAGTCTGCATCGTCTGCCATTCCGACACGCCGGCTTACAACGCTGATTATTTTATCACAGGATACATATTTTGGCAAGTGTTTTTTCAAAACCTTTGCCATTTCTTCAACGTCCATGTAGCCGGACGGCTGGTATTCCAGACGGATGTCCAGGGCCTTAATGGCCGTATCCAGCCTGTCCAGCCTGTTGCTTCCGGAAATAGGGACTGCCCCTGCCGGATGATACATAATCCACGCGTATATGATGGCAGACGGGTCCGCGTCATGCTTCTCGGCAATTCTTTATGGTTTTCATGGCCGCGGCGCACAGGCTGTCGTTGGCGTCAAACATTCTTCCCCCCGCCAGAGGCGACCATATCATGGGATGGATTCCGGACGCAGTCAGGTCATCCATCATTCCGGAATTAAAATGTTCAAAGCACACCGGGTTCCACTCAATCTGGTTCGTTACCAGCTACCCGTTTACAGCTTTGTTAAGACCGTTGAATTTATGAGGGTCAAAGTTGGAGACGCCCATCTCCCCAATCTTTCCTTCCATCATCCGGTCCCGCTGCTGCGATTCACCAATTAACCTTTCCCAAACACAGAAGCAGTCTTAATATCCAGCTTCCTGCACCACTCCTTCAGTACATCCTCCTTGCAGCAGGACACGGAAAAATCCTCCAGCTCAAGGTCAAGGGGTATGTCTGTCTTAATGGTGGCCAATTCCTTAGACAGCCTGGCGGCGGCTTCCCCGCACAGTTCCCCCTCCTCCCCTGTCTTGGTCAGGGATTTGTAGGGAGAACGGCTGATTCCCAGGCTGTTCTTCCAGAAGTCCTGCAGCTCCTTAAGCTCTTTCTTATCCTGCTCCGCCTCATGTATCACCTCATAAATATTCTCCACGGTGCCGTATTCTCCCAGCAAAAGAGGAGCCGCGCTGGCAACGCCCCTGACTCCCGGAATATTATCCGAGGTGTCTCCCCGGATTCCCTTCAGGTCCGTAATCTGCTCCGGCCACACCCCTTCCTCGGAATACACGGTCTCAGCCGTATACTCAAAGGTCTTTTCCGGCAGGTTCACCGATGCCTTATCCAGGCCGTAAAGCCCGTAATACTTGTCGTAAAGCTCCTCCGCCTTCTCCTGTCTGGCCTGGACCATCCAGGCCCTTACATTGTACGCATCACTCACTAGCTGCAGATAATCATGGTCCTTGGTCATCACCACCACGGGTACCTGCTCCCTGAATTTATGGACAAGGCTTCCCGCATAGTCATCCGCCTCATACCGGTCGCTGTAGAGCACCTTAAAGCCTGCTTCCTCCAGAATCCGCTCCATCAGCACGAACTGCTGCTTAAGGGGCTCCGGTGTTCTGCTTCTGGTACCCTTATACTCAGGATACAGTTCCCTGCGGAAGGTATCCCTTGTCTTGTCAAACACAAATGCCACGTAGGCCGGCTGCTGCTTTTTCAGCAGGGAAGCAACGGCCTTCAGTACCCCCATGATGCCGTTGGTATAGGTCCCGTCTGATGCGTGGAGTATTTTTCCGTAATGCTTTTCCTTCTCCTCGTCGGTCTTGGCGAACATGATTTCCCTGGGTAACACTGCATAGTAACAGGTTGACAGCAGGGATGAGCCGTCAACAATCACGAATTTTCTTTCTGACATCCTGATTCCATCTCTTTCTTACGTATTCTGTCATTGTGCGGGGCATTATCCTTACCTGCGGTGATGCCTGTCCCAGATTCCGGCAAACAGCAGGGCGGCTACAATGAATACCAGCACTATCAATCGTTCCGTCTGTCCCATATGGCTCCTCCTTCCGGAGACACGACCGTAACGGGAAGTCACAGTTTCCTCAAAACAGTATCATACACCAGTTTTGTCCTGGCGTCAAAGAGAACCCACAGAATCTGTTCCAGTTCACCCGGATGCTCTGCCACAAATTTCCTGGCAGTTCCTATGGCGGTTTCTGCTGCCAGCTCCACCGGGAAATGGTATATGCCGGTGGAGACAGAGGGAAACGCAATCCGCTTCACCCCATTTTCCAGGGCCAGCAAAAGGGAATTCCTGTAGCAGGAGGAAAGCTTCTCCTGCTCACCGCATGTCCCGCCGTTCCACACAGGACCCACGGTGTGGATGATGTACCGGCATTCCAGGTTGTAAGCCTTTGTAATCTTGGCCTGTCCTGTCTTACATCCGCCTAACATCCTGCATTCATGCAGCAGTTCCTTTCCCGCGGCCCTGTGGATTGCCCCGTCCACCCCTCCTCCTCCAAGGAGGGATGAGTTGGCCGCATTGACAATTGCATCCATTCCGGTTATCTTCGTTATATCACCTAATACAGTACCTATGACTGTGTTGTTTTCATTCTTCATAGCTGGCCTCCTCTGATTTCTTTCCTTTAATTATACCATATAACCCCTCAGTCCTGACAGCAGTAATTCACCGATTTTCCCCGCCCCGCTGTCAGCCGCAAAGGTATGGACCAGGCTGGCCTTATCCCTGCCAAGGATGTTCTCCAGCTCTGCAAAGGAAAGCAGGCCTTTGAGATACAGCTTTACGATTTCCATGGGTCCGCTTCCGATTTCCGCCACCAGCTCTAAATGTGTCATGCTTTACCTTCTTTCTGCCTTTTTCAACCTTCCATTAAAAATGCCGGCCTAATAATATATGCAGGCATTTTCCAGAATATTCCTGTTGGCAGCCATATAAATCCTTTGAAATCATGAGAATCTTTCGCTTTCCCTATGGTAAAATTAATCATTCCATTAAAAAAAGTCAGCTTTTTGTAAGAAACATTACGCTTCATTACATTTCACTGACTTTCGTTGCAATTCATCCTGAACTATGGTATATTCACATCAGGTCAGAAATGACGCTAGCCCGGCAGCTTCCACAGCCCCATGTTGTGGAAGCACCGGGCTCCCCCCGAGAATCTTTATCTGAAGAACCCTATCTGAAAAATCTTCATTCGTACCGCTTTTCATCATTCTTCGTATTTCCAGATTTGTACCTCACCAGAATATCCCTCAAACGTACGTTTAATAATATCCTCCACAACATTCCAGTCGCCGCCCGCGCTGCCGCATCCTATCTTATAGGGAAATGCCACTGTTTCGTTTTTGTCCCTGGCTTCCAAAAAGCTCCGGATTTCTCCCATGGCTCTTTCCAATGCATCATAGTCGGTATAGACCATCTTTTTCCTGCCGTAATCATCCTGTCCGTACAGATTGCCAATCAGAAACCAGCGTCCGTCCTTTTCCACAGGCTGGGCAGACACCCGTCCCAGCAGCTTGGAGGTATCCCCGTTTTCCTTTTCAATCCACTGCTTCGTAATCCGTTTATAGGTCTTCTCCACCTCGGGAAACAGCTTCTTAACCTGTCCTGCGATTCCATAGCCGAATGCGCCCTGGCAGTTCACCTGGTGGCACAGAATATCTGCCTTTGAATCAAATATGCTGCCATTGTAATACTGAATCATAAGTTCCTCCTCTATCCTATGTTATCTACTGTATTTCTTATGTTATCTACTGTATTTCTTACTCCACATCCACGATTTTTCGCTTCTGTGATTTTCCTGCACAAAACGCACAGTATCTTTCATGATGCTGTCCGCCTGTTTATATCATGTCCCGATTCTCCGTCCGGCCCAGCAGATAGTCCACGGAACAGCCGAAATAGTCCGCCAGCTTTACCAGTGAAACCGCGTTTGGCACGCTCCTTCCGTTTTTCCAGTCGCTGATGTTTCCCATGGATACATCCAGCTCCCTGGATACCTGGCTGGTGCTGCCCTTCCGCCTGATTTCCACAAACAGATTCTTCAAGTCAATCCTGTACTGTACCACATTCCATTCCCCCAATTCCAGTAAAAAGTTGTGTCGAATCTATCATAAATGCCGGGAAGAAAATTGTAAATGAAAATATACACAAAAGTCCTTCAATAATTTGTAAGTATTTCTTCAAATTCCGTCCATGAATATCATGTATAATAGTTACAATTAGGGTATTGCCCGGTATACAAAGGAGGATTGTTATGGATACAAACAAGAAAATATTGATAGGAGCCATTGGCGCTGCCGTTGTCATCGGCGGCGTTGCCATTGGCCTCATACTCAGCAAGACGCCGGAAAAGGCAGACCTGTCCACCATACATACGCAAGCAGCCACGGAAGCTCCCAAGGAGTCCCTTCCCGCCACCACCCAGGCCCCGGAGACTGATGAGACCACAGAGACCCAGGAGGGCGCTGCTTCCAGTGTTTCCGCTTCCATCGAGACCTATACATCCGGAAAGATATCCATCCAGTATCCTGCGGTGGACCAGCTGGACAGCGCCTCAAAAAAGGACAAAATTAATGAATTGTTAAAGACCAACGCCCTGTCCGTCATAAAGGCCAATGACATCGACGAGGCAAACGATACCCTGGACATCAAGTGCAAGGTGATTTCCGTGGACCGCAAACGTCTCACCGCCACTTACACCGGCACTCTGTCCGCAAAAGGAGCCGCCCATCCGGTTAATCTGTTTTATTCCAACACAGTCAATCTGCTTCAGGCCCAGAACCTGGGACTGGATGATTTTACCGACGCCTACACAATGGCCGGATATGTGCTCAGCGACGATGTGAAGTTTTCAGGCATTTCCTCTGATGTGGAGGCCCAGGTCCTGAGCTACCTCTCTTCCATGGATTTGGATTCCCTGACCGCTGTCTTTAACAGCGCGGATTTCCCTCTGTCGTCAGAGACTCAGTGGCCTGAATCCTTCAGCTATGAAAAACAGGGAACCATCTACTTCTCACTGCCTGTTCCCCATGCCCTGGGAGACTATGTGCTGGTTGCATTTGACCCCACCACCAAATAGTCCTTTTACCGGGATTTGTCTTGTGCCGATTTTAAGACAAGGTCCGGGGTTGATATCATAAGATATTTGATATATAATTATCATTAATTCTAATAGATAAAGGAGCAGCAAAACTTATGGATAACGTAATGGTATTTGACCACCCTTTGATTCAGCACAAGATTTCCATTTTGCGCAATAAAGCCACCGGAACCAATGAATTCCGCGCCCTCATAGAGGAAATTGCCATGCTGATGGGCTATGAGGCCCTCCGTGACCTTCCTCTGGAGGATGTGGAGGTGGAGACACCCATCGAGACATGCATGACTCCCATGATTGCCGGACGCAAGCTGGCCGTAGTTCCGATTCTCAGGGCGGGACTTGGCATGGTAAACGGCATCCTGGCCCTGGTTCCCAGCGCAAAGGTAGGTCATATCGGTTTATACAGGGACGAAGTCACACACGAACCTCATGAATATTACTGCAAGCTTCCAAACCCCATTGAAGAGCGTACCATCATCGTCACAGATCCCATGCTGGCTACTGGCGGATCCGGCGTTTCAGCCGTTGACTTCATCAAGGAACACGGCGGGAAGAAAATCAAATTCATGGCTATCATAGCTGCTCCGGAAGGCCTTAAGCGTCTCCATAACGCCCATCCCGATGTACAGATTTACGTGGGACATCTGGACCGCTGCCTGAATGAGAACGCCTATATCTGCCCCGGACTGGGAGATGCCGGAGACCGTATCTTCGGAACAAAATAACAGGAAATATTACCGGGATATTAAACGCATAAACCGGAAGCCGTTCACTGCATATCGCAAGTCCGGCTTCCGTTTTTTATATGTTCTCTGTCTGTTCCGTCTTTTTATTCTGTCAGTACTGTCTGGCTTATTTTACTACCTTAAGCCCGCCCTTTCCCTTCTCAGGTGCTTCCTGCTCTGCTTCCACTTCCCTGGCCTCTTTTACAACGATGTTGTCCTGGCCCTTGTAAATGGAGTCAGAGGGAACACACCCACGTACGCTGGACAGCGGGTATACATTGGAATTACGTCCAATGACAGTTCCCGGATTCAGTACGCTGTTGCAGCCAATCTCAGCGTGGTCGCCCAGGATGGCGCCGAATTTCCTGCGTCCTGTCTCCACATCCCCGTCCTCAGCATGAACCTTTACAAGACCCTTGTCAGCCTTCACATTGGAAGTCACTGCGCCGGCTCCCATATGTGCCTTATAGCCCAGGATGGAATCGCCCACATAGTTGAAATGAGGCACCTGCGCCTCGTCAAAGATGATGGAGTTCTTGATTTCACAGGAATTGCCGATGACAACGTGCTGTCCAAGGATAACGCTTCCCCTTAAAAAGGCGCCGTTGCGTATCTGTACCTTTGGTCCGATAATCATAGGTCCGCCCATGGCAGTGGTGGGAGCCATCTGTGCTGTCTTGTGAATCCAGATATTCTTTCCAATCTTCTTGTATTCGTTCTCCGGAAGGCTGGCACCCAGACTTTCGATGAAGCCATTGATGTCACCCAGAACTTCCCATGGATACTCATGGCCCTCAAACAGCTTTTCTGCGATTGTATGGCTTGTGTCTAACAGTTCTTTGATTTTCATCTGTTCCAGTTTCATAAATTAATTCTCCTTTTTTGTTTTATAGAATGCGGCTGCCGCGTCAAAATAACCTCTCATATTGTACTGGTTATTCATGCGGATGACATTGACTGTCCTGCCGGCAACAAAACGATTCAGCTTTTCCATATACTCATCTGAGGTTATGGACCCCTCCGCAACATAGGTGAGTCCCTTTTCCCAGCTGGCTGTCAGCTCCGGATTCAGAAGCTGGCGGATGGACTGGTCCACCACGTCATAGACCATTTCCCCTAAAAGGGATGGCGTAATAACCTGGGTCTTCTTGTTCAGGTTCAGATACTTGATATTAAACAGTTTCTTAAGTATCTCAGCCCTGGTAGCACTGGTGCCTATGCCGCTGCCCTTAATCTGGGCCCGCAGCTCCTCGTCCTCTATGAGCTGGCCCGCATTTTCCATGGCCAGAATCATGGAACCGGAGGTATAGCGCTTGGGAGGCGATGTCTCGCCTTCCTTTATGTTCAGCTCCACCAAAGTAAGTATATCATTTTTTTTCAATTCTGCAAGTATCTGGAGCAATACTGTCCTGTCAACTTTTGGAGAAATGGCGTTTTGGGCACCGTCTTTTGCCTCATCCCTTGCCCCGTCAAAGGACTCCTCCACCCCGTTCTTATTTGCCAGGTTCACATCTGCTACCTTGAGATATCCCGGTTCGGACAGAACCTTAAAATTAGCAAAAAAATGTTCCTTCAGGCGCTCCAGCTCCAGGCTGTATTTCTGATAAACCGCCGGAGGATAAAATATGCTTAAAAACCTTCTGCATATGACCTGATACACCTTTTCAGACAAAGGCGGAAGTCCCCTCAGGTTTCCAAGTCCCTGGCCGGTGGGGACGATGGCATAGTGGTCCGTTATCTGCTTGTCATTGACATAACGTGTCTTGGCAATTCCCTTATAGGAGCCCATATTCAGCACCTCATCCGCAAATGCCGCCATGGGCGCGTAATTCTTAAGGCCGCCGATATTCTTTTGAATCTCTTTGGACACTGCCGTGGACAGGACCCTGGCATCGGTTCTGGGGTAGGTGACCATCTTCTTCTCATACAGCTCCTGCACCACCTTAAGTGTCTCATCCGGGCTGATTTTAAACATCTTGGAACAGTCGTTCTGAAGCTCCGCCAGATTGTAGAGAAGGGGCGGATTCTTGGTCTCCTTTTTCTTCTCCTTGGAGAGCACAGTGGCTGTGAGAGGCGGCTCTTCCGTCAATAAGACTGCCAGCCCCTCTGCCTGCTGCCTGTCCTTAAAGCCGTTGTCCTTATACAGATAGGGGGTTCCGAAATAACGGGAACCTTCCACTGCCTTCCACTCCGCCTCAAAGGGAACCGGCTGGCCGTCCTTGCCTGCCGCCTCAAAGGAGCCAATGACCCTGTAAAAGGGGGTCTTCACAAAACCGCGTATTTCCCGTTCCCTGCGCACAACCATTCCCATGACACAGGTCATGACCCTGCCCACGGACAGAACCGTAAACTTGGTTCCCAGATAATTTGACAGGGCAGGTCCGTATTTGAGGGTCAGCACCCTGGAAAAATTAATTCCCATGAGGTAGTCCTCCTTGGCCCTTAAATAGGCGGAGTCAGACAGGTTGTCATACTCTGTCTCATCTCTGGCCTCGCGGATTCCCCTCAATATCTCTTCCTCTGTCTGGGAGTCAATCCACACCCTTTTCTGCTTCTTATCCTTTACCCCGGCCATCTGGGCCACCAGGCGGTATATGTACTCTCCCTCGCGTCCCGAGTCCGTACACACATAGATGGTATCGATATCGGGCCGGTTCAAAAGACCCTTGACGATTTCAAACTGCTTGGATACATTGCTTATGACTTCGTACTTGAATTCCTTTGGAAGGAATGGCAGTGTCTGAAGGCTCCAGCGCTTAAACTTCATGTCGTAGGCTTCCGGATAACTCATGGTCACCAGATGCCCCACGCACCACGTCACCACTGCCTGCTCAGACTCTATATACCCGTCGCCCCGCCGTCCCCGTATCTTAAGCGCTTCGGCAAACTGCTGGGCCACACTGGGCTTTTCTGCTATGTATAATGATTTTGACATCCAATCCCTCATTTACTTTCTTCATACGCGCCATCCCCCGGATTTGTCCGGCAGATTTCCATGGCGGCAGGGCGCATATTATAATAGTATACCATTAAATTCCCTTTGCCGCAATCAAAAAAACCATGAAGCGCCAACTATGGCAGAACCCTCATGGTTTTCCTGCATAAACTACTATAACGACATTCCAGAGGTGACTTCCATGCCTGGAAGCTGGCAGTATCAGCCTTATCTCACCACATATGATTCATTCATATTTTACAATGCAATCGGGGAACATCCCGATTACTTCTACCGGCCCATAGCCGTGGCAAAACAGGTGGTAAACGGGACCAACTACCGGTTCATGACCATAGCCGAACCGGAGCAGTCAGATCTGACTCCCCATTTTGCCATCGTGGAAATCTATCAGCCCCTTGAAGGCAGGGCCTATGCAACTAAATTTACGCCTGTTTAGCCAAAAATTTATAGACGGTCCTGGTGCTGTACTCGTCCCCTGCTTTCAGTAAGGGGGACGGGAACTGGGGCTTATGGACCGCGTCCGGATAATACTGGGTCTCAAAGCAGAACGCGTGGCGGTAATCATAGCGGGCTCCGCCCTTACCCGGCATCTCATCCTGCAGGAAATTAGCTGTATAAAACTGGATTCCGGGCAGGTCCGTATAGCATTCCAGCACGCGGCCGCTGGCCGGGTCCATGGCCTTTGCAGCCAGGGCCAGTTCTCCTTCTTCCTTATCCAGCACCCAGTTGTGGTCATATCCTTTTCCGAATACAAGGGCCTCAAAATCAGCGCCTATATCCCGTCCAATAGCCTTCATCTCTGTAAAGTCCATGGGAGTGCCTGCCACAGGAGCAATCTCTCCCGTAGGAATGGAGACCTCGTCCGCCGGTGTATAGCGGGACGCGTTAAGCCACACCTCCTGCTTCATCACATCGCCGCTGTCATGTCCTGCCAGGTTAAAATAGCTGTGGTTGGTGAAATTGGCAACCGTATCCTTATCGCAGGCCATATGATAATCCAGCACAAGACTGTCCTCGTCTGTCAGGGTATAGCTCACCGTAATCCTAGCATTGCCCGGATATCCCTGGTCTCCGTCCGGACTCTCCAGATAAAAGTCCAGCCTGCTGCCTGCCTCTGTCTCTGAGGACCTGCAGTCCCAAACCCTGTCGTGGTACAGGTCAGGCCCGCTGTGAAGGTTGTTGGGGCCGTTATTGGCCTCCAGCTTATAATCCTTACCGTCAATGGTGATGACGGCCCCGCCAATCCGGTTGGCATTGCGGCCAATGGGCGCACCGAAGTGGGCAGGATTCCTGCGGTAGCTGTCCAAATCATCGTATCCCAGCACCACATCCGCCATGTTCCCGTCCTTATCAGGCACCACCATGGAGACCCACACGCCTCCCAGAGTGATGAACGAGGCGGATACCCCATTCTTATTGGTCAGTGTATACTTGTAAACCTCTGTACCGTCGGGCATTTTCCCGAATGAATTTTTCTCAATTGCCATGATTTTCTTCACCCCTTCTCCATGCAGTACTAAATATATCCCCTGGCTGTCAAAAGCTCTGCGCAGAGTACGGCTCCGCCTGCCGCTCCTCTTACCGTGTTGTGGGACAAACCGATGAATTTATAATCATACACAGTGTCCTCCCTCAGACGGCCCACGGAAATTCCCATTCCCCTCTCAAAGTCCACGTCTGCCGTTACCTGGGGACGGTTATCCTCCTCAAGGTACTGGATGAACTGTGCCGGGGCGCTGGGAAGCTTAAGCTCCTGGGGAACTCCCTTAAACTCCCTGAGTTTCTGAATCAGCTGTTCCTTTGTCACCTTTTTCCTGAACTTCACAAATACGGCAGCCGTGTGGCCGTTCAGTACCGGTACCCTTACGCACTGGCAGGTGATGACAGGACTTTTTGCCTTGACTATAACGCCGTCCTCAATGGTTCCCCAGAGACGAAGGGGTTCCTGCTCGCTCTTTTCTTCCTCGCCGCCGATATAGGGGATGATGTTGCCTTCCATCTCCGGCCAGTCCTTAAATGTCTTTCCCGCGCCGGAAATAGCCTGATATGTAGTGGCCACCACCTCGTACGGCTCAAATTCCTTCCATGCTGTCAGCACCGGCGCATAGCTCTGGATGGAGCAGTTGGGCTTTACCGCAATAAATCCCCTCTCTGTCCCAAGTCTCTTCTTCTGGAAGGGGATCACGTCAAAATGCTCAGGATTGATCTCCGGCACTACCATGGGAACATCCGGCGTCCAGCGGTGGGCGCTGTTGTTGGATACCACAGGCGTCTCTGTCTTGGCGTATGCCTCCTCGATGGCCTTGATTTCATCCTTTGTCATGTCCACGGCGCTGAATACAAAATCAACTCCCGCCGCAGCCTTCTCCACCTCATTTACATTCATCACAACCAGCTTTTTTACAGCCTCCGGCATGGGGGTAGTCATCTTCCAGCGGTCTCCCACAGCTTCCTCATACGTTTTGCCGGCAGAGCGCGGGCTGGCAGCCACTGTCACTACCTCGAACCACGGATGGTTCTCTAAAAGGGCAATGAAACGCTGCCCTACCATGCCTGTTGCGCCTAATATTCCAACCTTCAGCTTCTTTTCCATAAATCATTCTCCTCATTATCCTGATTTTCCCGCCCTCCGGAACTGTCACTGAACTGTTATGGAACTGTTACATTGAATCCACGGTACGGCGAATCTTTCCCTATCCTATACCAAACAACGGAAAAAATCAAGATTTATTCGCTATAAAAATACATTTGTGCGTATCACAAAGACATTTCCATTTTTTTGTATGCAACACCACCATTGCATCAGGAAACCAGGGACAATGCCACCTCCATCATCTGGGTAAAGCTGGTCTCCCTTTCCATGGCAGAGGTGGCTTCCCCGGTGACCATGGAATCCGATATGGTCAGCACGGCCAGGGCATTGACACCGGCCGCGGCCGCGTTGGCATAGAGGGCCGCCGCTTCCATCTCCACGGCCAGGACTCCCATGTCCGCCCAGGTCATTCCTCCCTGCACCTGTTTGGGCGGGGCATAGAACATGTCTGAGCTGAGCACATTGCCCACATGGAAGGACAGTCCCCGCTCCCTGGCAGCGGCCACGGCCCGCTCCAACAGGCCGTAGCTGCACACCGGCGAGTAATCGCCCGGCAGTCCGAACAGGCGCACAAAATTGCTGGTGGTGCAGGCCCCCATGGCAAACACCATGTCACGCACATGGACATCCGGCATCAGGGCCCCGGCCGTGCCCACCCGTATCAGGTTCTTACAGCCGTAAAAGTGGATCAGCTCATAGGAATAGATGCCGATGGAGGGACACCCCATCCCGGTGCCCATGACAGATACCGGCCTGCCCTTATAGGTTCCCGTGTATCCAAGCATGTTCCTGGTCCCGTTAAACTGCTTCACATCCTCCAGGAAATGCTCCGCGATATACTTTGCCCTCAGGGGGTCTCCCGGAAGCAGGATTGTCTCGGCTATTTCTCCTTTTTCAGCCCCGATATGGGGCGTGGGTGTATTAGATGATGACATGGCGTATACCTCCTTTTCTACAGCCGCACTTTGCTGCCTTTCCCGTCCCTCTTAGCCAGTTTCAGACGGTTTAAATGGACTTCCTTACCTTTGTAATCCACAATGGGATTCTCACCAATCAGATACAGCTTCTCCAGCTCCTCATTCTTGGACAGCCGGATGCCTCTGACGCCTCTGGATGCCTTTTTAAGCATGGATATCTCCTCCAGGGCAAACCGCAGGAACACGCCTCCTGTTGTCTGGATCACCACCTCGGTCTCGCCCTCCACCGGTATCACGGCCGCCAGTTCATCCCCATCCTGGAGCTTGGTGGCTGCCACCACCCGGTTATTGGTCTCAAATTCCTCCGCAGGCACCTGCTTTACCATGGCCATCCTAGTGGCGAATACAAATATCCTGCCCTTCATGTTCTCCGCGCTGGTCAGGTAAACAATGGTATCCTTGGCGCCGTCGAATTTACTCAGATTTTCAATGGGCGTTCCCTTATCCCTCAGCTTGCCGGCCGGCACATCCATGGCCTTAATCTGGTACAGGCTGCCGCTGGCCGCAAAGAGACAGATTTTGTCCGTGTTCAGACATTTCACCACATGTACCTGCTCATTGTCCACGGTTTCCCGGTTCCGATCATAGGTGGACTTATCTAACAGCTTGCAGTATCCGAACCGGTCCATCACAAAGACCATCTCCTGGACAGCCACAGCGCTCTCATCGTACACTGCCTCAGGTCCGTCCTCAATCAGGGTGCGCCTGGGGGTGGCGAACTCAGCCTTGATGGCCGCCAGATCTTCCTTGATGACACGGTCCATCTGGACCCTGCTTCCCAGGATTTTCTTATACTCCGCAATCTTCCTTAGGGTTTCCTTGTGCTCCTTTTCCAGGGCCAGGATTTCCAGTCCGATTAACTTATAGAGCCGCATTTCCAGAATAGCGGATGCCTGGCGCTCCGTAAAGGAAAGCTTCTTTGCGTCCTCCTCGAAACCCGGCACCTTGAAATGGATGTTGGTAACATCGCCTGTGGTCAGACACGCCCTGGCATCCTTTAAGTTTTTGGATCCCCTCAGGATGGCTATGATCAGGTCAATACAGTCGCAGGCCGCAATAAGTCCTTCCTGTACTTCCTTTTTATCCATTTCCTTCTGGAGAAGGACATTGTATTTGCGCTCCGTGTTCTCATACTGAAAGTTGAGGAAATTTCTCAGGATTCCCTTCAGGTTCAGAGTTTCAGGGCGGCCGTCCGCAATGGCCAGCATATTGACCCCAAAGGTATCCTCCAGCTTTGTCTTCTTATAGAGGATATTTTTTATCTTGTCAATATCCGCATCCTTGCGCAGCTCCAGCACGATGCGGATACCCTCTTTGTTGGACTGGTTGGAGATATCCACCACGTCCGTCAGCTTCTTGCTCTCCACCAGATCGGCCACATCCACCAGAAACTTATTGATTCCGGCGCCAATCATGGTATAGGGAATCTCTGAGATAATCAGCTTATCCTTGTCCGCCTTGCGCTTTCCAAGCTCCACCTCGAACTTGCCCCTGAGCTTGATTTTGCCCATGCCTGTCTCGTAAACTTGCGGCAGCTCGCTCTTATTGGCAATGACGCCGCCAGTGGGAAAATCCGGCCCCGGCATAAACTCCATCAGCTCCTGTGTGGTCACCTCCGGATTATCAATATACGCCTGGACCGCGTCCACCACCTCGCCCAGGTTGTGGGGCGGAATGCTTGTGCTCATGCCCACGGCAATGCCCTCCGCCCCGTTAATCAGCAGGTTTGGGACCCTGACGGGAAGCACCTCCGGTTCCTTTTCCGTCTCGTCGTAGTTGGGCACAAAATTCACGGTTTTATCCAGATCCTTTAAATAGACCTCCTCCGCAAACTTCTCCAGACGCGCCTCCGTATAACGCATGGCGGCTGCCCCGTCTCCTTCTATGGAGCCGAAGTTGCCGTGTCCGTCCACCAGGGCCATGCCCTTCTTGAAATTCTGGCTCATGACCACCAATGTCTCGTAAATGGAGCTGTCGCCGTGGGGATGGTACTTACCCATGGTATCGCCCACGATACGCGCCGATTTCCTGTGGGGCTTATCGTGGTCCAGATGGAGCTCCCTCATATCATAGAGGACCCGGCGCTGTACCGGTTTTAAGCCGTCCCTCGCATCAGGGATAGCCCTTGCAGTGATGACGCTCATGGAATAGTTCATGTAGCTTCTCTGCATTTCCTCACTGTATTCAGTCCGTAATATCTTTTCAGCCATGTTCTAATTGTCTCCTGTCTATGCGTCAATCTCCGCCTCGTCCGCGTGCTCATAAATGAACTGGCGGCGCGGTCCCACCTCGGTGCCCATGAGCATCTCTGTTATCTCCGTAGCCATCCTGGCATCCTCTATCTCCACCCGCTTAAGAACCCGGCGCTCCGGGTCCAGAGTGGTCTCCCACAGCTGTTCCGCGTCCATCTCACCCAGACCTTTATAGCGCTGCAGCGTAAAGTCGCCGGTATGGGTCTTCCTGTAACGCTCCAGCTCCTTTTCATCGTACAGATACTGTTCCTCCCCCCGCTTAGGGATCACCTTAAACAGGGGCGGCATGGCAATATACACATGACCGTCATAAATCAGTTCCGGCATAAAGCGGTAAAGGAAGGTGAGAAGCAGGGTGTCGATGTGGCTGCCGTCCACATCGGCATCGGTCATCAGGATGATTTTGTCATAGCGCAGCTTGGTGATGTCAAAGTCATTGCCGTATCCTTCTGAGAAACCGCAGCCAAAGGTATTGATCATGGTCTTGATTTCCGCATTGGCCAGGACCTTATCCATGGACGCCTTCTCAACGTTGAGGATTTTTCCCCTGATGGGCAGGATGGCCTGGTACTGGCGGTTCCTGGCAGTCTTGGCAGAGCCGCCGGCGGAATCCCCCTCTACAATGAATATCTCACACCTGGAGGCATCCCGGCTCTCGCAGTTTGCCAGCTTACCGTTGCTGTCAAAGGAAAATTTGGACTTGGTCAGCATGTTGGTCTTGGCCTTTTCCTCGGCCCGGCGAATCTTGGCTGATTTTTCCGCACAGCCAATGACTCCCTTTAACACCTCCACATTGCGGTCAAAGTAAAGCTGCAGCTCGTCCCCTGTCACCGTGAAAACGGCCTTGGTAGCGTCGGCGCTGGCCAGCTTTGTCTTTGTCTGTCCCTCAAAGATGGGGTCGGGATGCTTTACCGCGATAACGGCCGTCATGCCGTTCCTGGTATCGGCTCCCGTAAAGTTGGTGTCCTTATCCTTTAAAATGCCGATTTCCCTGGCATAGCTGTTAATCAGCGCCGTGAATTTGGTCTTGAAGCCAGCCAGATGGGTGCCGCCCTCCTGGGTAAAGATGTTGTTGCAGAAGCCCAGTATGTTCTCCTCAAATGTATCCACGAACTGGATGGCGGCCTCCACCTCCACCTTGTCCACGGTCCCTTTAAAGTAAATGGGGTCGTGTACCGGCGTCTTGCCGGAGTTCAGCTCCCGCACATAGGCAACAATGCCCTCCGGCTCATGGAAGGCCACCTTCTCCCCCTCTCCGGGCCGCTTGTTCTCATAATAAAGGGTCAGATTGGGATTTAAGTATGCAGTCTCGTGCAGGCGGCTCTTGAGCCATTCCGCTTTGAAGCGGGTTTTCTCAAATATATCGCCGTCAGGCAGGAAATTGATACAGGTACCGGTCTCCCGCGTCTTTCCAATCACAGGGAGAAGTCCGTTCTCCAGCTTGATGACAGGACGCCCCTTTTCATATTCATCGTGATAGATGAAGCCGTCCCTGTAAACCTTAAGGTCCATATGGGCCGACAGGGCATTAACTACGGAGGAACCCACACCGTGAAGTCCTCCGCTGGTCTTATAAGCGTCGTTATCGAATTTACCGCCTGCATGAAGGGTGGACAGTACGATTCTTGCGGCTGATATGCCCTTTTTGTGAAGCCCGACCGGAATACCGCGTCCGTTATCACGGACCGTACAGGAACCGTCGGCTTCCAATGTCACCCACACACTGCTGCAGAATCCGGCCAGGTGCTCATCCACCGCATTATCAATGATTTCATAAATCAGATGGTTTAACCCCTTGGAGCCCACACCTCCTATATACATACCAGGACGCTTACGGACCGCCTCCAATCCTTCCAGCACCGTAATACTGTCCGCATTATATTGTTCCTTTGCCATTCTATTCCTCCATATTGCCATGTACAGATGCGTACATATGTTTCGTCTTATAGTATTAAACCATATTTAAATTGTTTTGGCAAGTTCCGGCCATGAGAAATTCCCGTATGCATGCGGATTCCCTTCTGTTTTCGGGATAATACCCGGACCCAATTCATGGAAATACATAGAAATTATTATGGAATTTTACAAAAATAAGAAAATACACTTGAATTTTCCAAAATACATGATATAATATCAGTGTTGTGCAGATGTAGTTCATCGGTAGAACACCAGCTTCCCAAGCTGGGGAGGCGGGTTCGATTCCCGTCATCTGCTCTTAAGGCCTTGCGTGTGCAGGGCTTTTTTGTTGTCCTGAATATGTGTTTTTATCTTCTGCTTTTTTCTTTCCGCAAAACAATAACAGGCCGCCCGGTCCGCTGTGACTGGGTGGCCTGTTATTATTATAATCCTTCTTCTCATTTTTTGCTTTTTCTATTCTTATCCCTCAAGAAATCCGGCTCTTTACAGCACCTTATCCAGAAAGCTCCTGGTCCGTTCCTCCCTGGGATTTCCAAACACTTCATCCGGGGTCCCTTCCTCTACAATGTAGCCGTCATCCATGAACACCACCCGGTCCGCCACCTCCCTGGCAAATCCCATCTCATGGGTAACCACCACCATGGTCATGCCGTCGGCTGCCAGCTGCTTCATGACCTCCAGCACCTCTCCTACCATCTCAGGATCCAGGGCGGATGTGGGCTCGTCAAACAGCATAATGTCCGGATTCATGGCAAGGGAGCGCGCGATGGCCACCCTCTGCTTCTGTCCGCCGGAGAGCTGTCCCGGATAGGCGTCCGCCTTGTCCGCCAGCCCCACGCGGGCCAGCAGCTCAAGGGCCTTCCTGCCGGCTTCCTCTTTTCCCATAAGCTTTAATTCCGTGGGAGCTAACGTAATGTTCTCCTTCACCGTGAGATGAGGGAACAGGTTGAAATGCTGGAACACCATTCCGATGTTTTCCCGCACTTTATTAATGTTGGTGTTAGGGTCGGATATGGGATGGCCGTCCACCACCACATGGCCGGATGTAATCTTCTCCAGTCGGTTCATACACCGCAGAAACGTACTTTTGCCGGAACCGGAGGGGCCTATCATACATACAACTTCCCCCTCTCTTATCTCTATACTGATGTCCTTAAGGACTTCCAGCTTTCCGAAATTCTTTTTCAGGTTATGTACTGAAATCTTATTTTCCATAGGACACTCTCCTCTCCACATACTTGGCAATCCTGGACAGAATCGTGCAGACTACCAGATAAAACAGGGCCACGCAGATCCAGATGGGCATAACCATGGAAGCGGAATTGGCCGCAATAATCTTGCCGTTCTGGGTCAGCTCCCTGGGTCCGATGACAGACACAAGGGATGTGTCCTTCAGGGAGATGATGAACTGGTTGATGATGGAGGGCAGCATGGTCCTGAATGCCTGGGGCAGGATTACCTTGCGCATGGCCTTGCCGTAGGAAAGTCCCAGGCTTCTTGCCGCCTCCATCTGGCCCTTGTCAACAGCCTCGATGCCTCCGCGGATAATTTCCGCCATATAGGCACCAGCGTTAAGGCTCAGGGCCACGCAGCCCGCCGTAAACGCGCCGCCTATATTGCTCCACTGGAAACCATATGGCTTCAGGACGCTTCCCACACCGTACATCATAATCATGACCTGTACCAGCAGGGGCGTGCCACGTATAATGTCAATATAGACATCGGAAATGAGTTTTAATATCTTAAAATCCGAGACCTTGAACAGGCCGAAAATAACACCCAGAACCGTGGCGCAGAGCAGAGATATCACGGTCATCTGCAGGGTGATTCCCAGAGCCTTAAAAAATGATGGGTAATACTGTGTTATGATGTTTACAATCTGCATACTATCATCCTTTTCTAATTATTCGTTGACGTGCGTCATTCCAGGGATATCCTTCCATGCCCATGGAACGTTATAGCCAAATTTAAAGCACTTAAGCAAAACCGCTATGGCCTTCGTGTAATTGCTTTAAATTCATCCATAACCCGCCGGCATTGAAAAGACGGCATTAACGCCGGATGTAAAAGCACCGGCATTGAGGCGCCGGCCCTGCATTCAGCAGGAACCGGCGTCTGGCAGCACTGCCTGGGGTTTTGTCCGGCAGTCCTTATTTTGCAATGTAAGTATTCAATATCTCATCGTATCTGCCGCTTGCCTTGATGTTCTCCAGTCCCTTGTTGAACATCTCCACCAGCTCCGGATTAGCGCCCTTTAAGGTTGCGAAACCATAGGAGGAACCCTTCTCCATGGGTGTGGGAAGTGTGAGGCCCAGTCCCCTGGAGATCTCATAGCCGATAACAGGATAATCCTCAAAGCAGGCAACTGCCTCTCCTGCCAGAACGGCCTGATACATATCAGATGAGCTCTCGTACTGTGTTACCTCAAAACCATACTGCTCCGCAATGGACTCCGCAAAGGTGCAGCCCTCTGTACCAATCTTGGCAGCCACCTTCTGGTCCTTTAACTGGTCATAGGAGGTGATATCGGAATCAGCCAGGACAGCCATGCCTACGCCGGAATCATAGTAGGGCTCTGAGAAGTCATATTTCTGCACCCTCTCATCCGTGATGGACATGCCTGCAATCACGCCGTCGCACTCACCGGCCTCCAGGGCAGTCACTGCCGCGGAGAATCCCACCGGAACAACCTCATATTCAAAGCCCTGGTCCTGGGCAATTGCCTGTAAGATATCCAGGTCAATACCTACCAGCTCTCCCTTCTCATTCTCAAACTCAAAGGGGGCAAAGGTAGTATCTGTGTTGATGATGTACTTCTTGCCTGAGGCAGCCGCGCTGGTCTCCCCGTCAGCTGCTGTGTCAGCCGCCGTGGTATCTGCTTTTGCCGCAGTCTCTGCTGCCGTTGTGCCGGCTGCTGTAGTCTCTGCCGGCTTGGAGCCGCATCCCGCCACAGTGAATGCCATGATGGCAGCCATGGATAACGCCATAAATTTCTTCATAATTACTTCCTCCTCTACTGATCTAAATAAAATAAGGGTGACTTTAATACATCCTGTCTCCCTTGACCTGTGATGCGCCTGCATCATTTTAACTACTATATCACAAAGATATGTCAAAGTCAACTTGTTGTGGCAGTTACAATCTAAAAATTGTACCATTTTCACAAAAGCAGGACCGCACTGTCCTTATGCACAATGCGGCCCCTTATATGCCAGACCTTTCCTGCCTTATCTTCGGACCGTATCCCCCTATCTCACAGGAAAACGCTCCACAATCGCGCCTGTATGATAGGCCTCCAAAAGCATTTCAAGGTCTTTAATCTTTGTCTTAAGCTGTTTGCCCACATCCGTGTCTCCCACCAGCTTCCGGCTGGACACACGTTTTACAATGGTGCTCTCCGAGTGTATGTCGCTCTCCTTCTCAATTGCGGCCTCCGTGGACTCAAAGGGCTCGTGGGCCGCCAAAATCAGCCCGTAGGAATTATAGATCAGTGTATATCCTGCGATTCCCGTCTCTTTCTGGTAGGCCCTGGAAAAGCCGCCGTCAATAACCAGCACCTTTCCGCCGCATTTTACAGGATTCTCCCCGTTCTTGGACTTGACCGGCACATGGCCGTTGACAATATGGCCCTCCTGGGGAGACAGGCCGAATTCCTCCAGGATGCGGCCCACCGTATCCTCATCCTCCAGCATGCAGTAATACGGATTCTTTTCCTCCCTGTGTGTCTCCTTGTCCGCCAGAAAATAGCGCTCAAAGGTAGCCATCTTATCCTTGCCGAACAAAGGCGAATCCTGATGAAGCCAGATATACCAGCATATATCCCTGCCCCTTGCCCGCTCCACCGGGTCCACTGCCATGAACGCCTTTCTCACATAACCGTCCAGGCACTCATAGAGGCTTTTTCCCTTATATTTCTGTCCGTATATGTCCACCTCTTTAAAGCTGCCGTCCCTGTTTAAGGGGATACAGCCATGATACAGAAGGTTTCCGTTATATACCTTGTAAAGGCTCCCCTTTGCCAGCAGGAAGCGCATATGCTGCTGAAGCTTTTCACAATTCTGAAACGCGGCCGCAAGGCGTTCCATGATAGCGTTCTCCTCCGCTGTAAGCCTGTAAGGGTCTGCCGGGTCAATGGTGGGAAAATGGCTGTCCAGCATCTCCCGCTCGCCGCCTTCCAGCAGTATGGTCCCCCTGTCCAAATTAATGCGGTGCAGCAGATTCCGGCCATCCAGGCAGAATTCCTGATGTTCCTTTATGATTTGGCCCTCCACCTTGAACTGGATAATGGATATGGCCTTGTGCATCCTGATATTCAGTTCCGTCTCACTGGGGCTGCATGCGTTGGCCCCCTTAAGCTGAAAGCAGGCGCATGGATCGCTTCCATAGGTGTCCAGAGCAAATGTTGCCAGAGGCAGCAGATTAATGCCGTAACCGTCCTCCAGGATATCCAGATTGCCATATCTGGCACAGATGCGGATTACATTTGCAATACATCCCTTCTGACCGGCAGCCGCACCCATCCACAGCACATCATGGTTCCCCCACTGGATATCCAGGGAATGATAGGTCATCAGCTTGTCCATAATCATATGGGGCCCCGGACCCCTGTCATATATATCCCCCAGTATATGTAAATGGTCCACAATAAGGCGCTGAATCAGTTCACAGAGAGCCACGATGAACTCCCCTGCCCTTCCTACACGGATAATGGTCTGTATGATGGCATTGTAATAAGACTCCTTGTCCCTCACATCCACCTTTTCCGTAATCAGCTCCTCAATCACATAGGCAAACTCCTGGGGCAGGGCCTTTCGCACCTTGGACCTGGTGTATTTGCTGGCAGCGCGCTTGCTCACCTCGATAAGGCGGTACAGGGTAATCTTGTACCAGTCCTCCTTGTTCTTTACATGTTCCAGTATCTTGGCCATCTTCTCCCTGGGATAATAAATCAGGGTGGCCAGAGTCTGCTTGTCCTGGCTGCTCAGGGTGTTGCCGAACACGTCGTTTACCTTGCGCCGCACAGCCCCCGAACCGTTTCGCAGCACATGGGAAAACGCCTCGTACTCACCGTGGATATCCGTGAGGAAATGTTCCGTCCCCTTGGGCAGGTTCAGGATTGCCTCCAGATTAATCACCTCTGTGGAAGCGGCTGCTATGGTTGGATATAATTCCGCAAGCCGTTCCAGATACCTTGTCTGCAGATCACTCATTGCTTTCCTCCCTCAATGCTTATATGTTGTTTTTACTCCTCCCTGTCCCTGTCAACATAATGCTTATTTTCTTCATCAATATAATCCAGGCTCAGATAATCCTCTGTCCTGGCAGATAAATCCTTCTTCCTCAGCGCGCCGCTCACATAGGTGGCAGTCAGTCTGTAAATGACCGCAAACAAGGGCACCGCAATAATCATTCCCACAAATCCGAACAGGCCGCCGAACAGCAGGATGGAAAACAGTACCCAGAAGCTGGGAAGTCCCGTGGAATCCCCCAGGATTTTAGGTCCCAGGATATTGCCGTCAAACTGCTGGAGCACCAGGATGAAGATAAGGAAATACATGCATTTCATAGGGCTTACCAGCAGGATGAGAAATGCGCTGGGCACGGCTCCGATAAAGGGGCCGAAAAAGGGAATCACGTTGGTCACTCCGATAATCACGCTGACCAAAAGCACATAAGGCATCTTTAAAAACTGCATGGCAAAAAAGCACATGATACCAATAATCAGAGAATCCAACAGCTTTCCGGTTATAAAACCTCCGAATACGGAGTGGGCAAAACGCACCTCGCTCACCAGCCGGTTGGCGTCCTTAAGCTTTAGCAGGCTGTAGACTATCTTCTTGCTCTGGGCGGACAGGGTGTCCTTAATATTGAGAAAATATACCATGACGATGACGCCAATCAGTATGTTCTTGACAACGGTAACCACGCTTAAGAGGCCGGTGGAAAGCTCACCGATGATTTTAGACATATTGGGCACCAGGTCCGTGGTCAGCCAGTTCTGGAATTCCGTGGCCGCCTGCTCATAAAATGGCATGATAGTCTGTTCAATGGTGGGATTGTCCTCAAACATCTTCATGAGCCAGAGGCTCAGGTTATTGATATTCTCCCCCAGGCTCTCCTGGAGGCCGATGATACTGGTATAAATCTGCGGAATCACCATCCAGAACAATCCGCAGACAATGGCAATGAGCAGCAGCAGGCTCACCAGTGTCCCGGCCGCCTTTGCCAGACTGTCTGCCGTGTGTCCGTCCTTAATACAGCGTTTCAGTTTTTCTGCGGTATAGGCCCTGGTCTTGTTATAGATGGGAAGCATCAGATAGGCCAGCACCGCCCCGTAAATAATGGGCATCAGTATGGACACGATTTTTCCCACGGCCCTTGATACGATTTCGAACCGGGACAGGAAAAATCCAAAGGCAACGCTGCAGGCAACCACGGATAACGCAGTGGTTCCCCAGTATATATAATTTTTAAATCTTGGGTTTTTCATACATCTTTACTCCTATGTCTAAAGTATTCCGTCATTTCGGCAAGTCATTCACCCATATATCATATCATAAGCTGAAACTAACAGCAATTAGGTTTTAAATTATAGTGTCTGTTCCGAGAGGATTTTCACGAAATCTTAACAGGGAGGACAAAGCAGGATTTTTGTGGTATGATATTCCTATCTTTGAAAAGAGGTGTTGAGACATGTCTTATATCATAAAAATGGCCCTGGACATCAAAGCCCGTTTTGAGCCTCCGGCTCCCATGACCTCCCCGTTAGAAGCCTACTGTGCCATCGGAACCATTGCCAGGGCAATGAAGCTGGGGATGCCGGAGCGAAGGGATACGCTCTTTGAGATGCGCGACCAGCTGGATGAGGATCTGGGGGGCAATGAGCCTGAGGACAGCCGGATAGCCAAGATACACGCCATCCTTAAAGGCTTCATACGAAATGAGGATACCACGGACCAGATGATGGAGTACGTAACATACGGCTATGAAAATGAGAGGTGACACGAATGAGAGGTGACACGATGGAACATAAAGTGGCCAACGGCCCTGCCGTACTGGGATATGCCCTTAAGCCGGCTTCCATGTTCCCATGCCGTTAAGATACTTATGGATTAACGATACTACTCTCCCATTTTTGATACTTCGTGACAGCACTTCAATCAGCTTACTCTGGCACACGGTATCGAAGAACTTTTCCAAGTCCATGTCTACCACGTACTCATATCCGTCATTCACATTTGTCTGGCATTGTTTTAGGGCGTCATCCCAGTTTTCTGAACTCGCCTTTTGGTTCTTTGGGTATCTCTACCCTCCGGACTGGGTTGGGTTTATATTTCCCTTCCTTTATCTGACCGATTAGTTGCTCTTGGTTCACTCTGAGAAGCGGTAGAAGTTCATCCACGTTCATCCCATCGCCCCCGCCTGCTCCTTTGTTCGATTTTACTTTCTTATAGGCTTTAGGCGGATTAGGTTTCACCCATTAGAAACGTACGCCGCAAGGCGCATAAGAAAAAGAAAAACCCTTGCAGACACAAGGGTTTTTCAATCAAGCCACTGGCCGGACTCGAACCGGCGACCCACGCATTACGAATGCGTTGCGCTACCAACTGCGCTACAGTGGCATCCGAACAGCAATTGCCATTCCTTTGATGCAACAAGGCTGCTGCCTAAGCAACAGCCTTGCCATCATGACCTGACCGGGAATCGAACCCGGGTTTACGCCGTGAGAGGGCGTCGTCTTAGCCGCTTGACCATCAGGCCTTAAAGGTAAATCGAGGCGACGTGATTCGAACACGCGGCCTCTGCGTCCCGAACGCAGCGCTCTACCAAACTGAGCCACGCCTCGATACCTTTGGTAGTATAATACATTTATTCCAGAAAGTCAACCATAAATTGTCAAAGTTTTTAAAATAATTATGATAATTTCCGAAAAGCCCCAGTTACAGGTTCTGTACTACACTTCTACTGCGGTAAATCCAAGGTCGTCTAAAATCTCCACAGCCTTGGCCTCACAGTCCGTATCCCCGTCAATGGTCACTGTCTTGACGGACAATTCCACGGTATTCTTAATACCTGCTCCGTCCAGTCCCTTCTTAATACGATTCACACATCCATCGCACATCATTTCCTCGCACTTATAAGTTTTCATATTCATTCTCCTTTTCTGTTATTATATTAACAGGCCTTCCCTGCCCTCTGACGGCAGGGACGCCACCCTGTCCGCCTGTCATGATTTCCTTAGAAGTTCATCATTCATAGATACTGTCATAATCATAGTTTGCATAAAAATCCGTGATTCTATCAAAATAGCGGTCCACATTATCGTCTGTAAGCATATGCTCTCCTGCCGCCATCCATTCCAGCAGCTGATCACCGATGTCCTCCGAGTAGTGAATCACATCCATATAGTGGTCCAGATTGCAGGTAATGTCAAACTGATCGTCAAACGCAAAGAGACGGATATTTCTGCACTCCAGCAGCATACGGGCCATGAGGCGGTATCCCTCCATCTGCCGTTCAAACTCCCCTTTTACCATCAGCTCGCTGTCCCACCAGCTGATGCTGTAGGGCGGAATAAAGTAGTAAAAGGTGACCTGGGGATTGGCCCTCGCCGTGGCCAGCACATTCTGCTCCAGATTCTCCATGACCATACGGCTGTCTTCTTCGGTAAAAGGGGCTGTTTCATTTTTCTGCGGCTCCCGCTCATATGTCTTTAAGACAGCCTCCCTGCCCCAGTCCCGCTCCGGTGCCCAGTGCATGTATTCGTCAAAGGTGGTGGTCTGCTCACCTGCCCTTGTCCTGGCAAAGACGCCCGGAATGGTACCGAATATCACTTCCTTGTTAAAAATATAATTCACATCATTGAAGGGGTTTCCATCCGTCAGATAAGCCGGGGAAGGGGCTGCCGGATTCCACTGGTCCTTTGGATAAAACAGGAAGCTCCTGTCCAGGCTCCTGCACACCACCCTTACTTGGGGGTTATAGGCAAGGGCCCGGCCCACAGCCTGGTCCACCTCCTTATAATATCCTCCCGCATATGGTATTTTGACAGATGTCACGCCGAAGAGGCTGTCAAACCGGCTGGCCTTGAAATTCTCCATCATGGATGTTCCTGTAAGCACTGCGTCGTATGTAAAATTGCGGCTGATACCGTCATTCTGGTACCGTTCGCTGTCAATGGGATATGCCAGCTGTCCAAGGGGCTGGTGGTAGTGGAAAAAAGGGTCCACGCAGACCACCAGTCCGCCCAGCATAACCAGCATGGCCAGTACGGCTCCCATGGTAAACCACAGCCATCTGCCATACCCCATGTTTTCTGTCCCATTTTCCTGCTTTTGTGTCTCCAATATAATCTCTCCTAGCTGTTTATTCAAAATAAGCCTTATTAAAATTCAAAATAAATGAAGCCGGATATTCCTGCCAGAGACAGGACCGACCAGACCAGAAGGACGGCTGTTCCCGCTCCCCTGAGAAAGGTGGGGCGAAGCTCTGTCTCGCCCATATTCCTGGCGTTCATCACCAGGCAAAGCACGATTCCATACAGCCCCAGCACTGTAAATACCCGGTGTTCTGTCAGCCAGAGCGGCAGTTCCACCATCTTAAAGCTGTCCATGAAGGACGGATTAATCTGCATGTTTCCAAAATCCAGCAGCCGTTTAAAAAACAGCTTTGCCTGGGATATGCTCTCTGACCGGAATATGACCCAGGTCAGGTTGACAAAAAGAAACGTGACCATCCACTGGAAGGCCGTGTGCAGCTTCTCCCACTGCCGTTTAAAGGCACGGTTAAGGACCTGGGCAGCACCGTGAAGCGCCCCCCACAGGATAAAGGTCCAGGCAGCGCCGTGCCAGAAACCGCTTACCAGGAATACCGCCATAATATTGATATAGGTGCGCAAATTTCCCTTCCTGCTTCCTCCCAGAGGAAAATAGATATATTTTCTGAGGAAACGGGTCAGGGTCATGTGCCAGCGCTTCCAGAATTCCACCGGAGACAGCGCCTTATAGGGGGAATTAAAATTAAGGGGCAGTTCCAGGTTAAACATCCTGGAAATTCCCATAGCCATGTCACAGTAACCGCTGAAATCAAAATACAGCTGGAAGGTGTAGGCCAGCATGACCAGGAACGCATCCGTGGAGCTGAGAATCTCCACCTGGGCATACCCCCAGTTTACCGGTCCCGCGAAAAACTCCGCCAGGATGACCTTCTTAAACAGTCCCACGGCCAGTATCATCAGTCCCTGGGCCATATTCCGGGAATCCGCCTTCAGGCGTGAAGGGTCCTTAAGCTGTGGGATAAACTCCCCGTGCAGGAGAATCGGTCCCATGGCTATCTTGGGAAAATACACGGTAAACAGGAAATAATCCCAAAAACTGTAATCTCCTGTCTCCATGCGGAAGGAGTCAACCAGCCACGCAATCTGCTGGAAGGTAAAAAAGCTGATTCCCACAGGAAGGAGAAGCCTTGTAAAGGCAATGTCCTTTCCCAGAAACGCGTTCAGGTTCTCTATAAAGAAATTCGTGTATTTAAAGTAAAAAAGCAGGGCCAGATTGGCGAATATGCCAAATATCAGAAACATCCTCCTGCCAGGCCTGCCGCCCGTCTTGCCATCCGCCTTGCCATCCCCTTTGCCTGTCTCCTTATTTTCTTTACCTGCCAGCATCCTGGAAACAGCCCAGTTAAACACCGCGCTTCCCACAAGAAGTCCCAGATACCATGGATTCGCGTACGCGAAAAATACCAGGGACATGGCGGCCAAAAATCCTCTTGCCCATGTATGGCGCTTCATCCGGCACAGCCCGAAATATCCTGCCAGCACAGCCGGAAGGAACAATAATAAAAATAAATATGAATTAAACTGCATGTATCTTTCCGTTTCCTTTATCTCAGGTTTCTATCTCAGGTTTCCTGTTATTTCATCATCTTCTGCAGAGTCCTGCAAAGCTCCTCCACCGTGGCATCGCTGTCGCCGCGGCGGATATCATCCACCACGCAGGTCTTGATATGGCGCTCCAGAAGCACCTTGTTAAAGCTGTTGAGCGCTGCCTGGACCGCTGCCACCTGGGTGATGATGTCCACGCAGTAGCGCTCATCCTCCACCATGGACTTGATGCCTCTTATCTGTCCCTCTATCCGATTCAGCCGGTTCATGAGACCGCGTTCTTCCGACACTTCCCTGTGTTTATGGCGGCAGGTGCAGCCTTCTTCCTTATTCATGTATTCCTCTCCTTTTTACCTTCCTGTTTCCCCTGGGAACCGCCCCTATCCGGGACACGGACGGATACCCGCAGGTGTTTTCAGACACACTACAGCTTCAGATTCCTGAGTCTCAGGGCATTTCCCACCACGCACACTGAGCTAAGAGACATCGCAAATCCTCCCAGCATGGGGCTTAAAAGCGGGCCTCCCAACAGGTACAGCACTCCGGCTGCCACCGGGATGCCCAATGAGTTGTAGAAAAACGCCCAGAACAGATTCTGCTTTATATTGCGGATGGTTGCCTTGCTCAATTTGACAGCCCTGTAGACATCCATCAGGTCAGACTTCATCAGCACCACATCCCCGGACTCCAGGGCAATATCGCTGCCGTTTCCAACGGCGCAGCCCACGTCCGCCTGGACCAGTGCAGGTGCATCGTTGATGCCGTCACCTACCATCATAACTGTTTTTCCCTCATTCTGCAACCGTTTTACGACCTGGGCCTTGTCTTCCGGAAGCACCTCAGCCACTACCTGGTCCACATGGGCCAGCTTACCGATGTACTGGGCCGTTTTCTCATTATCGCCTGTGACCATGTAGACGGCCACACCCAGACCCTTTATCTTTTCCACTGCCTCCACGCTGGTTTCCTTGATGGTATCGGCCACGCACACGATTCCGGCCAGCCGGCCGTCAATCACCACATACATGGGGGTCTTTCCTGTATTGGCGTACTCTGAGGCTGTCTTTTCCGTATCCTGGGATACAGGCACATGCAGGTGGTCCAGGAGACGCCGGTTACCCACCGCCACCTTCCATCCCTTCCAGGTTGTGATGATGCCTGCCCCGGTGATGCTCTCAAATGCTTCGGGCATCGCCAGGTCCATCTGCTTCTCCCTGGCAGCCTGCACAATGGCCTGGCCCAGGGGATGTTCCGACATCTGTTCACAGGAAGCAGCGATTCCCAAAAGATGCTCCTTTTTCTCATCGTCAGAAGCCTGAGGTTCCCTGGTGCTGTCCTTGGAAGCTTTGCCCTCCGGCTTCCACACCTGTTCCACCACAGTGCCGCTGATCACATTTACATCCGTCACCTTGGGTTTTCCCTCTGTGATGGTTCCTGTCTTATCCAGTATGACGGCATCCACCTTATGACAAATCTCCAGAGCCTCACCGCTCTTAATCAGTATGCCGTGTCCGGCTCCAACCCCGGTTCCCACCATGATGGCCGTGGGAGTGGCAAGCCCCAGCGCACATGGGCAGGCAATGACCAGGACGGCCACGAATATGGTCAGCACAAAGGAAAGTTCCTTTCCTCCGAAAATCCACCACAGCAGGGCCGCCACCAGGGCGATTCCCATGACAGCGGGAACAAAGTATCCGGCCACCTTATCCGCCAGCTTGGAGATAGGGGCCTTCTTGCCCTGGGCATCCTCAATCATCTTAATGATTTTGGACAGGGTGGTATCGCTTCCCACATGGGTCACTTTCACTTCCATGGCCCCATTGTAATTCATGCTTCCGCCAATCACGCTGTCCCCCGGCTGTTTCTCCACAGGGATGCTCTCCCCGGTAAGCATGGATTCGTCCACGCTGCTGCTGCCCTGTACAAGTATACCATCCAAAGGTATCCGGCTGCCCGGCTTTATGAGGATATGCTGTCCCACAGCCACCAGGGAAGTCTCCACTTCCCGCTCCGTGCCGTTCTCATAGAGAAGGGCTGTGTCCGGCGCCAGCTCCATGAGCTTGCGTATAGCCTCGGATGTCTTTCCCTTGCTGCGGCTCTCCATGAACTTGCCCAGCATTACCAGGGTGACCACCACTGCCGCTGACTCATAATACAGCTGGTGGGCCTTCATGTGATCTCCCGGAATGCCCAGGGTCATCACAAGGCTGTAGATAAATGCGCTTCCCGTACCAATGGCCACCAGGGAATCCATGTTGGGATTGCCCTTAAGCAGGGAACGGATGCCCACCAGATAGAACTTACGTCCGCAAATAAGGACCGGTACGGTCAGTATGAGCTGGGCCAGGGCAAAATTAAGCGGATTCTTATCCATCTGCATGAACGCCGGCAAAGGCAGGGTAAAGGGCAGCATATGCCCCATGGAAATGTACAGCAAAGGCACCGCAAAACAAATGGCTGTAATCACCCTGCGCTTCACAGCCTCTAACTGTTCCTCCTGCTGCTTCCATTCCTCTTCTTCCTTTTTCTTGTTCTGTTCTTCCTCCACAATCAGACTGGCGGAAAAACCCGCCTTAGATACCTTCTCACAGATCATTTCAGGCGTCACCCGACTCTCGTCATAGGTAACCACCATGCGGTTGGTCGTCAGGTTCACATTACTGCTCTCCACACCGTTTAACTTTCTCGTAACACGCTCCACTGCGCTGCTGCATGCGGCGCAGGACATTCCGTCTATGTGATATTGCTGCGTGATCATATGTTTCACTCCTTCCTTATACCCCACCTGGGTATATTGCAATTATAGACCACTAACTGCATATTGTCAATAGGCAGTATACCCCGGAATGAAAATCTTTACTATTTTTACTAATAAAAAACAGACATATGCACGATGAGGATAATCTTGTATCCTTCAGTGCATCTGCCTGTTTACCTATCTGTTTATCTATCTGTTTCCATTTATATCAGGAAAGCTCTGGCCTGTGGGTTCCTTTCTGCCCAATCCGTATTTCAAATCCAGCCCCGGCTGTCAATGCCCCCGGCCCAGCACAGCCATACCATACCTCACCAGCGCATAGATGGTAAGGACGGCTGCTATGATGGTTTCCCCGGCCACAGCGTATGACAGGGCAGGCACTGGATGCCCCATATTGCCAAGACAGGCCATGGCCATCTTAAGCCCAATGGCTGTGATGACAAATGGGAAAGTGAATGCTGCATAACTGGGATAAAACTTCATCTTCAGGTATGCCGGCGTCTTTATAAGCACTGCAATGTAAATGACTGAGCTGAGAATCAGCATAAACAGGACCAGCCCCAGTGACTTTGGCTGCACGGACTGGATATATCCGGCCAGACAAAGGCTGACAGGCGCCGTATAGATGCAAAACAGCGGCTGTGCCGGTTCCGGAACCTGCTTAAAGTTCACATAGCGGTATGTAACCAATGCCAACAGTATAAGGGCTGCCGCAAAGCCGAACCAGAAGGCTGCTGTTCCCACTGCCAGTTTATCAAAGGCCGGAGCCGTGACGCCGGCCACTGCGATTCCCACATAAACAATATAATAGCTGGCAAATACCTGCTGCATTTTAAGGTGAATCAAGAATCTGGCTGTAAAATACAATATGAGGGCAATGTGCAGCCCAATGCCGGCATACCAGATTATCACGGCGCTGCTTCCCATGAAGGGCTTGGCATATCCTGCCAGAAGCATGACTGCCATGGAAAAGGTTCCTGAAACACTGGCCATGATGGGATTCTTCATGTCCTCAGCAAACTGCCCGGGGTATAATAAGATTTTGACCACAATCAGAATCCCCAGAATCAGGGATACAGCCCCGCACAGAAGGCGAACTCCTTCAGAATAAGGCTGGAGCAGATTTCCCAGGGCAGCCATGCCCAGCATGACGCCTGTGGCCGGAAGAGGTATTTTCTTTATCATCAGCGTACGCTCCTATTCGTCAATATTCGTAAGTCCCTTTTCCCTTATAATCATCTCGGCTACCTTGCCTGCCACCAGACCCGTAAAATGGATACACTGTTCCTTATGCTCCCCAGCTCCCATGTCAAATTCCTTTGTGAGAATCCGGCAGCACAGCGCATTCTTACCGTTGGCCTCCTTGAACCAGTCGTGAAGCTCCTTGGACAGGGCCAAAGTCTGTTCCACCTGGGGATCCTTCTGGACCGTGCGGCCGAATACAAGACCAATGGCCATGACGCCGCCAGACACGGCTCCGCACAGGCACTTGGAGCGCCCGATTCCAATGGGGAATCCGGATGCCATGGCAATGACCTCCTCCGGTACATCCATCTCAAAATTGCTGCGGATGGAACAGACAACTGCCTCTGAACAGAAGAAACCTCCGCGGAATAAATCTTCTGCATCCTTTGCTATTTTGGCCACACTCACTTCTTTCTTTAAATTCATGTTTACCCTCCTTATAAGATTTTCTCTTTTGTCCCTTCATTTTACATGAATCGACGTGGTGTGTCCCATTGTTTTTAATGATACAAAACCATATGCAATAGAGAAATGCAATGTCCTTACATGGCCTTCTCCAAAAGCCGTTTGAACACCAATAAAAGTACTGCAAAAAGTGCCGCCACGAATATCAGTGTCTTTGCCACTGTCATGCTGATGAACCCGCTTACCAGGACACCTATATAGAGCATGAACATCATGGTATATCCTGTATAGGCCCAGCACCGCAGACCCAGCATACGGTTTCTCTCATCGGTCTCATATATTCTGCGTTTCTCTTTAAGCTCCGGATTCCTCAGATACTGCAGGTTGCGGATAATGGATATGATACCTGCTGCAGCCAGGCCAAAGCCGGTCCCGACGTAAAATTCCGGCATGAATTCCCGGTATCCCTGCTCCAGATACATCGCCATGGCACGGTTCCTGACTGCAAAGGACAGCCCTATGGCCGCTGCGCCCAACAGGATAAAACATATCCCAAACACAATCCTGTTCCTGCACCTCTTCTCAAAATCAATGGGGTTTTCAATAAATAACTGATTCAGCCACATTTTCACTCCTCCTCTTCAAATAAAAATATATCCTCTATGCTCTTTCCGAAAAATCTTGAAATCCTAAAAGCCAGCTGCAGGGAAGCATTGTACTTCCCGTTTTCAAGGGATATTATGGTCTGCCTGGTCACGCCCAGGGCTAAAGCCAGCTCCTCCTGGGTGACCTTGTTCTGTTTCCTTAGTTCCTGTATCCTGGTCTTCAATCACACCACCCTTTCCTCTTTTCGTATTGACCTTAAATCTTCTCTGCTTTTTGTCATCGCCTGCTCCGCCTTTTTTAGTACAGTTTGCTTTACATTTTTAGTATAGTCCGCTTTACACAAAATGTCAAGGTTATTTTACATTTTTTTAATCCATTGCAAAAGCCCGAAGGCAAAAAGCCGCCCCCGGGGATTCCGGTTACAGGGAATCCCCAGGGGCAGATCTTTGCATTCATTATGATTTATCAAAAAACTCTTAATTACCCATGAACTTGGAGGCATATCCCTGAATGAATATGATAAGTACAATCAAAGGCAGGATATAGCTCACATAAATCCTGGCCCATGCAGGAAAATGAATTCCCTCGCCTTCATTGGCCTCTGCCATAAATTTCTTAAAGCCCCATCCATAACGGCTGGTGCAAAACAGCAGATAAAGCATGCTGCCGATAGGCAGAAGGTTGTTGCTGAGGATGAAATCCTCCAGATCCAGAACCGTACTTCCCTCTCCCAGTGGAGCAAAGCCGCTCCAGAGATTAAAGCCCAGCACGCATGGAACAGACAGAATGATGATGGCGGCTATGTTGCAGAGGACCGCCTTCTTAAGGGTGCAACCCGTCAAATCCGTTGCAAAGGAAATGATGTTCTGGAACACCGCAATGATGGTGGAAAAAGCCGCAAAGGACATGAACAGGAAAAACAGTGTCCCCCAGATTCTGCCGCCTGCCATATGGTTAAATACATTGGGCAAGGTAATGAAAATCAGGGACGGCCCTGCTGTGGACTCAATGTTGTAGGCAAAGCAGGCCGGGAATATGATGAGTCCGGCCATGAAAGCCACCAGGGTGTCCAGCAGGGTGACGCTGACCGCTTCCCCTGTCAGCGTTCTCTCCTTGCCGATATAGCTTCCGAAGATTGCCAGGGCCCCGATACCGATGCTCAGGGTGAAAAAGGATTGTCCCAGGGCAGCGAACACGGCTTCGCCGATACCCGCCTCCGCCATTTTCTCAAAGTCAGGCTTCAGATAAAACTCCAGCCCGGGACCGCCTCCCGGCAAAACCATGGAATGTACGGCCAGCACTACCATCAGCACCAGCAGACACACCATCATAACCTTTGTAATACGCTCCACGCCCTTCTGAAGACCCATGGCGCAGACCCCAAAGCACAGGAGGACCACGATGACCATGAACCCTCCCATCAGTGCGGGATTAGCCAGCATACTGCCGAATTCACCGGCCACTGCCTCTGAATCCATGCCGCCAAAATCCCCCTTAAGGGTCTTGAAGAAATAAAGCATCATCCATCCGCCCACTGTTGTGTAGAACATCATCAGAATATAGTTGCCTGCCATGGCAATGTACTTGGTCAGATGCCATTTGCTTCCCTTTGGCTCCAGCAGGTCAAAGGACAAGGCAGCGCTTTTCCGGCTGGCCCTTCCCACTGCAAATTCCATAACTACGATGGGAAGTCCCAGTATCAGCAGGAACACCAGGTATACCAGCACAAAAGCGGCCCCTCCGTATTCGCCTACTATATAAGGAAACCGCCACACATTGCCCAGACCAATGGCGCATCCTGCGCTTATAAGGATGAAGCCCAGCCTTGACGAGAATTTTTCGCGTTCCATCTATATATCCCCCGATTCGTAAATATATCATGAGTTGCCGGCCTTTTCAGACAGCCGGACTCAATAAAAGAGCCCTTAATCCTAAGGACTCTTTCATATACTACCATATTATTGAATAAATATCAACCTATCTCTGTCCTTTGTCATAGGGAACGCCGGAGGCCCTGGGAGCCTGGGAGTTCCTGGATGTAAACACAAGGACAATCAGGGTGGCCAGATAGGGTATCATCTTGTACACATAGCTTGGAATCCCTGTTGCCGCCAGGAACGGTATGCCGGAATAGGCTGCCGCCACCGCCTTCATGAGACCGAAGAACAGGGAGGCCCACATGATTTTCACAGGCTTCCACTGTCCGAAGATAAGGACCGCCAGGGCCAGGAATCCATATCCGGCCACATCCGCGTTAAAGTTAGTGGATGTGGGCACCACGAACACCAGCCCCCCTAAACCGCCCAGGACCCCGGATATCAGGACGCCTGCATACTGCATGCGGCTGACATTGATGCCCGCTGCGTCTGCTGCCTGGGGATGCTCGCCGCAGGAGCGCAGCCTCAGGCCGAACCTGGTCCGGTAAAGCACCACGGTGGACAGAATCAAAATGACGACGCCCAGATACGTGGTTATGTATGTGTTCCGGAATAACAAGGGGCCGAAAAACGGGATATTTCCCAGCAGGGGAACGGATTCAATCCGGAAGGTATTGCTGAACTGAATCTGCTGCACTCCCTGGATGACCCTGGCCACAAATATGGCAAAGGCCGGGGCAAACATGTTGAGGGCGGTTCCGCTGATGGTCTGGTTTGCCTTCATGTTGATGGATGCGTAGGCATGGAAAAAGGCAAAGACAGCTCCTGTGGCCGTGGATATAAGGATGGCCAGAATCAGCTGCATCTGTCCGCTCATCCTGCCTCCAGTCATGTTCAGGAACAGGATGCCCGTAAAGGCTCCCATGGTCATGATTCCCTCCAGAGCAATGTTGACTACGCCGCTCCGCTCGGAAAACATGCCTCCCAGGGCCACAATCATCAGGGGAATGGTAAAAAGCATGGTCTGCTGGAATATAAAATAAATCACACTCATGTCTGGCCGCCTCCTTTCTCCCGTTTTCGGTTCATCCGGGTCAGGATGGTCTTCACTATCAGGGCAAAGGCGCTGAAATAAATGATTACCGCCACAATGATGTCAATGATTTCCGTGGAGAATTCAAAGAGCTGCAGGTAAAATCCCCCGGCTGTCAGATAAGCGATGAACAGCCCGGAAAACAGAACCCCGATGGGATGGCTCAGTCCCAGCAGCGCCACGGAGATACCGGTAAAGCCTTCCGGCGCAAGCACATCCTTTATCTCAATGTGCTTGCCGGTACCTGCCAGGTAGAGAAGCCCCCCTGCCATGCCTGCTATGGCTCCTGCTATAACCATGCTCATGATAATGTTCCTTTTCTCATTGATGCCCGCGTACCTGCTGGCGTCCCTGTTAAAGCCCACCGCCTTAAGCTCATAACCAAAGGTGGTCTTATTGAGGATAACCCATATGAGCAGCACGGCAGCAATGGCCAGAAGGATTCCGCCGCCCACGCTGGACTCCGGAAACAGCTTATCCATTCCCATCTTGGGGATCTGCGCAGTGGCAGCCACATTCCTGGATTCATTGCGCAGGTTGTTAAAGAGAGGCTTGTAGCTCTTTACAATCCAGTTCACCATATACATGCCGATATAGTTCATCATGATGGAGGCAATGACCTCATTCACATTAAAGCAGGCTTTCAGAAACCCTGGGACAATTCCCCACAGAGCCCCGCCCAGAATAGCTGCCAGCAGGGCCACGGCCCACTGAATCCTCCCAAGCCCGGTCCACATAATTCCCACATAGACAGCCGCAAAGGCACCCACGATGAACTGCCCCGGCGTACCGATATTGAACAGGCCCGTCTTAAAGGCAAAGCCAACGGAAAGGCCGGTCAGTATGATGGGGGTTGCATAGTAAAACACCTGTCCCACGCCCTTCAGACCGTGGGTAAAGGCTCCTGTCAGGATAGTTACAAATCCCGGCAGTGCCTGGGACGGATTGCATATCAGGAGTATGACGAATCCTACCAGCAGTCCGATGACAATGGCAAACACCGATGACAGCACACCTACATAATTCCTTTTTCTCCCTGTCCTGTTGTTTAGGCTCACGACGTCTCACCTGCCTTTCCTTTTGGCTCCTGGCGTTTGGAGCCAGCCATGTATAGACCCAGCTCCTTTACCGTCACTTCCCGCGGATTCAAGTCAGCCACAATGGTTCCCTCAAACATGACCAGGATTCTGTCGCTGAGATTCATCACCTCGTCCAATTCCAGGGATATGAGCAGAATGGCCGTGCCCGCGTCCCTCTGCTTCACCAGTTCCCTGTGGATGTACTCGATGGCGCCCACATCCAGCCCTCTGGTGGGCTGGACCGCCAGCAGGATGTCATGGTCCCTGGATATCTCCCTAGCCACGATTGCCTTCTGCTGGTTGCCTCCGGACATGCTGCGCGTGATTGTATCCGCTCCCTCGCCGCTTCGTATATCAAAGTCCTCAATCAGCCTGTTGGCATACTTATAAATCTCCTCATTCTTAAGGAAACCCCAGTGCTGGAACCCAGGCTCAAAATACTGCTGCAGCACCAGGTTATAGGCCAGGTTATAATCCAGCACCAGGCCATGCTTGTGCCGGTCCTCCGGTATATGGCTGAGCCCATGGGTATTGCGGGTGCGTATGCTCTTTTTTGTCACATCCCGGCCGTTTATCAGGATTCTTCCCCCGGCGGTTTCCCCCAGGCCGGTAACGGCGTTCACCAGCTCCGTCTGTCCGTTGCCGTCAATTCCGGCAATGCAGACAATCTCACCGCTCCTTACCTGAAAGCTCACGTCATTTACCACCAGCTTGGAATGTCCTTCCATATGGGATTTTACAGTAACATGCTCTGCCTCCAGCACAGTCCTGCCCGGCGCTGCCGGAGTCTTTTCAACAGACAGGCTCACCTTGCGGCCCACCATCATCTCCGACATTTCCTCCTTGGTGATGGAAGCCACATCCACGGTGCCTATGTATTTTCCCCGCCGCAGAACAGAACACCGGTCTGACACTGCCTTGATTTCATCCAGCTTGTGGGTGATGAAAAGAATGGACTTGCCCTCTGCCACCAGACTTCTCATGATTTCCATGAGCTCGTCGATTTCCTGGGGCGTCAGCACCGCTGTGGGCTCGTCAAATATCATGATTTCATTGTCCCGGTAGAGCATCTTAAGTATCTCCACCCGCTGCTGCATCCCCACCGTGATATCCTGAATCAGCGCGTCCGGGTCAATGTACAGGCCGTAGCGCTCGCTGAGCTCCACCACCTTCTTCCTGGCATTGTCCATCTTCAGGAAGCCATGACTGACCGTCTCCATGCCCAGTACTATGTTCTGGAGCACAGTAAAATTATGTACCAGCTTGAAATGCTGGTGCACCATACCGATTCCAAGGGCATTGGCATCCAGTGGCCCCTTAATCTTCACTTCCCGGCCCCTGACCTTTATGATTCCCTTCTCCGGCTGATAAAGGCCGAACAGAACGCTCATCAGCGTGGATTTCCCGGCACCGTTCTCACCTAACAGTGCATGGATTTCCCCCTTTTTCAACTGAAGGGTGATGTTGTCGTTGGCAATGATACCGGGAAATTCTTTTGTAATGCCTAACATCTCAATAATGTAATCATCCATACGGTTCCCCCTCATATAAAACCGTCCCGGCAGCATACTCCGGCAGCCCCCGCCGCCCGGCGGGATGAGGCGTACCGGTATAACGGCAGGGTGCCGGACATGCCGGCACCCTCTGTGTCATGACTATCTGCCGCAGGTCATTTCAGGCCCTTGTACAGCCCGTATTTCTGCCAGTCCCTACTCCACAAAGGCAACCTTTGTATTGGCCAAATCGGTCAAATCCTTCGTTGGGTCATTATTGTCCGCCGAGAACTGCACCAGCGTAATCTCTCCGTCAGCCAGTTTCTTGTAAATGGCATCATACTGCTCCTGAGAAAACTTCCTAAACTTGGAGGTATCCATGGGAAGTCCCACGCCGTTGTTGGCAACGGTGAACACGGATGTCCTGCCTCCCGGGAAGCTGCCGTCATAGAAATCCTTGACCCCGTCATACACGGAGTTGGAAAGGAGCTTCATGGCAGACGTGATGACTGTCTCGGATTCAGCACTCTGGTCCACATCCACGCCAATTACCTTTGCGTCCTTTTCCTGCGCGGCCGCCATCACGGAATTGCCTACCGCGCCGCCGCATCCGAAGATTACCTCTGTGCCGTTCTGATACCAGGAGGCAGCCATGGACTGCGCCTCCGGTGTGGCTGAAAATGCGCCTGTGTAATTATACATGATTTCCAGGTCCGTAACTGCGTCCTCCTCAGCGGCAAACGCTGCGCCCTGGACAAAACCATATCCGAAACGAATAACTGCCGGCACTGCCATGCCCCCCATGAATCCAAGCTTCGTGTATCCGTCCTTTACAGACGCATAGCCTGCCAGGAAACCTGCCTGGTCCTCCTGGAACAGAATGGGCATTACATTATCATTTGTCTTATAATTGTAATCTGCATCATGGGGCTCCCCGTCCAGCAGGATGAAGTGCACATCCGGGTACTTGTCCTGAGCCATGTAGATGGGTTCCTCAAACAGGAATCCGGGGCATACTACCAGCTTAGCACCTCCCTCAATGGCCAGGCCGATGGTTTCCAAAAAGGAATCCGTAGTGCCTTCCTGGGGCTGGTAATATTTATAGGAGATGCTGTTCTCATCCGCATACTTCTTAAGGCCCTCCCATGCGCCCTGGTTAAAGGACTTATCGTCTATGGTCCCCAGGTCGGTGACCAGGGCAAGCTCATAGCCTTCGGAGCCTCCCTTGGACGAGGCTGTCTTTGCGGCATCTCCTTCCTCTGCCTTGGACTCTTCCTTTGCTTCTGATTTGCTGTCTGAAACCGGAGCCTCTGTTTCTGCGGGTGCGGCCTTGGTGTCTGTTCCTGATGACCCTGAGCAGGCTGTCAGGGAACCGGCCATGACCGCTGCCAGGGCAAGTGCCAGTATCCGTTTTTTCATAAGCATGATTCCTCCTCTTCAAATATGATTGTGTAACATCTAAGTACAACTCTAACTTATCATAGATTACAATTTATTACAACCTTTTCGCCGTATTTTTGTCATACTCGTCAAAAATTGCTTTCTGCCTGTCACACTTTGTGGGAGATTTGGCCCAAGTGAACGCGGCGTAGCGGGCTACGTTAAGTTTCCTATAAATCAAACAGGGATAACTGATTGGATTTTGGAAGGTCCTTGAGCAGCCCCAGGTCCGACATAAGGGAGCAGAGGGTGCCGTTTACCTTGGAACGGGTGCTGAAATCCTCGATGGACAGGAAAGGTCCGTCCTTGACCGCATCCACCACAGCCTCAGCAGCCTTCTCACCCAGGCCGTCGATGCTGCTGAGGGAAGGCATCAGCTTGCCGTCTATGATTTGGAAATGCCGTGCCTTGGCCCGGTAGATATCAATGGGCGTAAAATCAAAGCCTCTTGCATACATTTCCTGTACAATACGCATGTCCCTCAGGGTATCCTGTTCCTTCTTGGACAGGGTGTCCGCCCTTTTCTTATAATCAGCCAGATAGTATTCCAGCTTATCCCTTCCCTGGCACATGATTTCATAGGAAAACGCGCTGGCGCGGATACTGAAGAATGCGGCGTAATAGGCCAGGGGATAAAATATCTTACAGTAAGCAATGCGCCATGCCATCATAACGTAGGCAGCCGCATGGGCCTTTGGGAACATGTACTTGATTTTCTTGCAGGACCAGATATACCAGTCCGGAACACCGTGGGCCTTCATCTCCTCCTCCCACTCCGGCTTTAATCCCTTTCCCTTTCGCACGCTCTCCATGATGGTGAAGGAAAGTCCCTGCTCCAATCCCTGGGCAATCAGGTAAATCATGATGTCGTCCCGGGTACAGATGGCTGTCTGAATGGTGGCCTTTCCCTCCTGAATCAGTGTCTGGGCATTGCCCAGCCACACATCCGTACCATGGGCCAGACCGGCGATACGCACCAGGTCGGAAAAATACTTGGGCTTGGTGTCAAGAAGCATCTGCATGGCAAAGTCCGTACCGAACTCAGGCACGCCCAGGGCGCCCAGGGGACAGCCGCCGATATCGTCCGGCATGATTCCAAGGGCAGATGTATCCTGGAACAGGCTCATGACCTCCCGGCTGTCCAGTGGAATATCCTTTACAGGGTCAATGCCAATCAGGTCCTGAAGCATACGAATCATGGTGGGATCATCGTGTCCCAGTATATCCAGCTTCAGCAGGTTGTGGTCAATGGAATGGTAGTCAAAATGGGTGGTGACCGTGGAGGTGGTCATATCGTTTGCAGGGTGCTGCACCGGGGTAAAGGAATAGATTTCCTCACCCAGGGGAAGCACGATAATGCCTCCGGGGTGCTGTCCTGTTGTCCTTCTCACTCCCACGCAGCCCTGCACGATGCGGTTAATCTCACAGTTTCGCTTCCTGGTTCCCCTTTCCTCGTAGTACTTCTTCACATATCCAAAAGCCGTCTTATCCGCCAGGGTGCCGATGGTTCCCGCGCGGAAGGTCTGTCCCTTTCCAAAGATAACCTCCGTATAATCATGGGCCTTACTCTGGTATTCGCCGGAGAAGTTAAGGTCGATATCCGGCTCCTTGTCTCCCTTGAATCCCAGGAATGTCTCAAAGGGGATGTCAAACCCATCCTTTTCCAGGGGTGTTCCGCACACAGGGCATTCCCTGTCCGGCATATCGCATCCGGCCATACCGGAGAACTGCTTCACTTCTTCGGAATCAAAATCATAGTAACGGCACTTGGGGCAATGGTAATGGGGGCTCAGCGGGTTTACCTCAGTGATACCGGACATGGTGGCCACGAAGGAGGAGCCTACGGAACCACGGGACCCCACCAGATATCCGTCCTCATTGGACTTCCACACCAGCTTCTGGGCAATGATGTACATAACCGCGAACCCGTTGGTGATAATGGAATGAAGCTCCCGCTCCAGGCGGTCCACTACGATTTTAGGCAGGTCCTCCCCGTACATCTCATGGGCCCTGTCATAACATATTTTGGTCAGCGTCTTATCGGAATCCTCGATGACAGGAGGACACTTGTCCGGCCGCACCGGGGCAATCTTATCACACATGTCGGCAATCTTCCTGGTGTTGGTGATCACCACCTCGTGGGCCTTATCCGGTCCCAGGTAGGAAAATTCCTCCAGCATCTCCTCTGTTGTCCTCAGATACAGGGGAGCCTGGTCGTCCGAGTCCTTAAATCCCTGGCCTGCCATGATGATTCTGCGGTATACCTCGTCCTGGGGGTCCAGGAAGTGGACGTCGCAGGTGGCGCAGACAAGCTTGTTAAACTGCATTCCCAGTTCCACTATCTTTTTATTAATATCAATCAAATCCTCCTGGGACTTAACCGTGCTCTTCTCGTCCCGAAGCATAAACGCGTTGTTTCCCAGAGGCTGGATTTCCAGGTAATCGTAGAAATTCACAAGCCTGGCAATCTCCGTATCCGGCGCGCCGCGAAGCAGGGCCTGATACAATTCCCCGGCCTCGCAGGCTGAACCGATGATCAGTCCCTCCCGGTATTTCTCCAGCAGGCTTTTGGGAATTCTGGGCCTTCTGGCATAGTACTCCAGGTGGGACCAGCTCACCAGACGGTACATGTTCACACGCCCGATGTCGTTCTTGGCCAGAATGATGACATGGTGGGTGGGCAGCTTGCGTATGGTATCCGTGTCCATGGTGCTGAGGGCATTGAGCTGGTCTAAATCATTTACATCCCGGTCCCGCAGCATCTTCACAAAGGCCGCAAATATCTCCGCCGTGGCTCCTGCGTCGTCCACCGCCCTGTGGTGGTTCTGGAGCGAAATATTCAGGGCCTTGGCAACAGTGTCCAGCTTAAAACGGTTCAGATTGGGCAGAAGAAGCCTGGCTATGGCAACGGTGTCCAGCACTGTGGGGTTGAAAGGCAGCTCCAGTTCCTCCGCAAAATGGTGTATAAATCCCACATCGAAGCCTGCATTGTGGGCTACAAGAACCGCATCCCCCACAAACTCCAGAAATTGCGGCAAAATTACGTCGATTTTTGGGTATGAAAGCACCATGGAATCGTTGATGCCTGTCAGCTTCTCTATGTCAAAGGGAATGGGCACGTCCGGATTCACAAAGGATGAGAATTTATCCGTAATCCTGCCGTCCACCACCTTCACTGCGCCAATCTCAATGATTTTGTTCTTCTTAGGGCTGAAGCCTGTTGTCTCGATATCGAATACCACAAAGGTATCCTCAAAATCCTGGCCCCTGGAATTCTCTACCAGCTGTTTGGTATCGTCCACCAGGTATCCCTCCACCCCATAGAGGATTTTAAAGGTATCCCCCTTGTCCAGGGCATGGTTGGCATCCGGGAAGGCCTGGACACAGCCATGGTCCGTGACAGCCACGGCAGGCATGCCCCACTGCCTGGCCCTCTTGATGATGCTTTTCACCTCGGATACGCCGTCCATATCGCTCATCTTGGTATGGCAGTGCAGCTCCACACGTTTCTCCAGGCTTGAATCCATGCGCTTGCTGGTAAAATCGTCCGCTTTCTTGATTCCCACGATGGATCCAAGTGTCAGCTCACCGTCAAATTTGTCAATGGTGGTGACGCCCTTCACCTTTATGAACATGCCCGGCTTGATAACGGATTTTACATCGTCAAATATCTCCGGACGGATAAACATTTTTACCGTAATGGTATCCGTAAAATCCGACACATCAAAGGTAAGAATGAATTTGCCGCTTCGAAGCTCCCGGTTCTCACAGGTCAGTACCTTTCCTCTTAAGGTAACCTCACCGATTTCCCCGTCGATCTTCTCAATCTCCACGGGCTCGTCCTCAAAGTCCCGTCCGTAGAGCACATCCGGGTTGTTGGAACGCTTGACCGAGTATTTCCTGTCGTCGCCAAAGCCGCTGTCCTTATCCCTTCCCCAGCCCTTGCGCCCTTTGCCAGGCTGAGGCTTAACTCCCTTAAAGCCCTGCTTCTGGCCGCTGCCCTGGCCTGACTGGCCCGGTTGGCCTGGCTGGGCCGCGCTGCCGGATGAGCCAGGCGCGCCTGACTGGCTCCCGTTGTCTCCCGGTGCGCCCCCGTCTCCCACGTCCCCGGAGGCAGCCTGGGCCATAAGCGCATCCCACGGAGCGCCCTCCGGTCCCTGGCCGGCGTCAAAAAAGGAATCCTGGTCTGACTTGCCGCCCTTTCCCGCCAGCAGCTCCTGGCCTTCCAGTACCTGGGCGGAGAAGGAGGCTCCCATTGCTTCCAGCTCTTCCTTGTGGTTCTGCCAGTATATGGCCTGAGCCTCCCGCTCCATCTTAAGCTCAATCTGTTTTCTGCGGTCGCTGCCCTGAGGCTCCACATAGGCAAAGCGCACCTCCACAGGCAGTCCGCACCGCTCTGCAAAGACCTTCTCTATGACGCGCTTTAACTCCCCTGTCCTGTCCCGGTTCACCATGGTGTCCTCCACGGTTAAAACCATGATATCCTCCTTCTCAAATGTAATCCGGGCTTTGCGGAACATGGTGTACTCGATGATGCTGTAATTTTTAAGTTCCAGAAGAAGACTGTCCTTATATACATCCAAAAGCTTTTTGGGCGTATACTGGTCTGACAGCCTGTATTTTTCCTGAATCTTGATGACCACCTGCTTATCAGGGAACAGCTGGTCCCTGATGCCCCGCTCCAGGTCGTATATATTCTGTTTATGTATCAGCCTTGCGCTCTTTAAATAAATGCGGATAGAGCTTCTATCCCTGGTGGTGGTCACCTTCTCCACCTGGGCCAGGCCTAAAAGCTCCTTCAGGGATTCCGCTATATTGAGGGTTGGAAATACTTCCAGAAAATTCTTTGCCATATATCCGTCTTCCTTCTATGCCTGGCGTTCCCGGCTCATGGCCAGCAGTTCTTCCCGCAGTACTGCCAGAAGCTCAGACTCAGGCACCTTGCGGATGATTTCGCCCCTTCGTATCAGCAGGCCTTCGCCCACGCCGCCTGCGATGCCGATGTCCGCCTCCCTGGCTTCACCGGGTCCGTTGACAACACAGCCCATGACAGCCACCTTCACATCCAAATCGTCAAACTCCGTCACCATGTTCTCCACCTGGTTTGCCAGGCCAATCAGATCAATCCGCGTACGCCCGCAGGTGGGACAGGACACCACCTCAATGCCGCCCTTTCTCAGTCCCAGGGTCCGCAGAATCAGCTTGGCGCTCTTTATCTCCTCCACCGGTTCTCCGGTCAGCGACACACGGATGGTATCCCCGATGCCCTCATGAAGGATGATACCCAGCCCCACTGAGGACTTGATGTTGCCGGACATCAGGGTGCCGGACTCCGTGATTCCCACATGGAGAGGATAATGGGTCTGCATGGCAATCAGCTCATGGGCCTTTACGCACATGAGCACATCCGAGGATTTGATGCTGATGACCAGATTGTCATAACCCATATCCTCGATGAGCTTCACCTTATCCAGTGCGCTCTCCACGATGCCTTCCGCTGTGACGCCCCCGTATTTTTCCAGCAGCGGCTTCTCCAGGGAGCCGCTGTTGACACCCACGCGGATGGGCACCCCGTATTCCCTTGCCCGGTCCACCACTGCCTGCACCTTGTGTCGGTCACCGATGTTGCCGGGATTGATGCGGATTTTGTCCGCCCCGTTCTCCATGGCGGCAATGGCCAGACGGTAATCAAAGTGGATGTCTGCCACCAGCGGAATATGAATCTCCTTTTTGATGTCAGCCAGCGCTGAGGCGGCTTCCATGGTAGGCACCGCCACGCGGATAATGTCGCAGCCGGCCTGCTCCAGCCTGCGGATCTGAGCCACCGTGGCCCGCACATCCTCGGTCTTTGTATTGCACATGGACTGAATCAGGACAGGGTTTCCCCCGCCGATGACCCGGTCCCCAATCTGAATCACTTTTGTATCTTTCCTGGTCATATATACCTCTCTTTTCTGATATGAAACAAAGCCGTTAAAATAATTTCCGGACATCGTTAAACAGGATAAGCACCATAAGAGCCAGAAGGACCATCATTCCCGCCATGTGGACCATGCCCTCCTTTTCCTTGTCAATGGGCTTTCCCCTTACGGCCTCTATAACGAGGAACACAAGGCGCCCGCCGTCCAGAGCCGGAATGGGCAGCAGGTTCATGACGCCCAGGTTGGCGCTTAAGAGTATGGTAAAATTAATCAGCATGAGCACCACGGCCGACAGGCCATAGGGCGCTGTTTCATCCACCGTGGTGTCAATGGCGTTCACAATCCCCACCGGACCGCTGATATCGTTGACAGACACCATGCCGTGGAACATCATGTAAAAGGTGTCAAACACATAGTGAATCCAGTACTGTACCTCATAGGCGCTGTGTACCAGAAGCTGCCCTATGTTCTCCACCGTGTTGGGGACCGGGTTAAACTGGACCCCCATCATATACTGGTTGTTCTCCGCGGAAAAGACAGGCTCCAGCTCTGTGCTGAAGCGTTCCGTCCCTCCCCCTTCTTCCGTCCTCTCCCAGGTGACCTTAAGAGATTTCTGCGGGTGGGTGAACAGGTACCAGTTTATGTCCCTGTAGGAATGGACCTTTCTGCCGTTTACGGATTTAATCACATCGCCGGCCTCCATGCCGGCAGCCTGGGCCGGATATCCGTCCACAACCCCTGCCAGGCGGGTGGTGTCATACCCCGTAATGCCGATGAGCACCATGGAAAGACCGAAGGCCAGGATAAAATTAAACACAGGCCCGGCTGCCACCACGGAAATCCTGGCCCATACGGACTTGTTGTTAAACGCGCTTTCGTCTGTTATCCCCTCGTCTTCCCCCAGCATCATGCAGGAGCCGCCAAACGGCAGTATCTTAAAGGAATACCGGGTGCCGCCCTTTTCAAAGCTGAACAGCCTTGGCCCCATGCCAAGGGAAAATTCAATGACACCTATCCCATTTAACTTTGCAAACAAAAAGTGGCCGAATTCGTGAATCATGATAATGATTCCCAGCATCAGCATCGCAATAATCAAGCTCATCCGGCTCTCACCTGTCCATCCGGCGCACCGCCGCCCTTTTTTGTGCGCAGCGTGCGCCTCCTTTCTGTCTTAATTCCATTTTGATTTTATATAGTCGTATGTTTCCTGTTCTGCCTCCAGAATCTGCGCCACATCCGGGGAGGGCTTCACACAGTGATGCTCCATGGCTCCCTCAATCATATCCACGATGGTGAGGTAGTTGATTTTTTTCTCAAGGAACATGGCAACTGCCATCTCGTTGGCCGCGTTGAACACCGTTGGCAGGGTACCTCCCCTGCGTCCCGCCTCATAGGCCAGCTTAAGGCCCCTGAATGTCTCCATATCCGGCACCTCAAAGGCAATCTGCGCAAGCTTCGCGAAATCCAGCCGGTCTCCCGGAAGGAAACGGCGCTCCGGATAATAGAGCGCATACTGAATCGGCAGCTTCATATCGGGTGTGCCTAACTGGGCTATGACGGCCCCATCCTCAAATTCAACCATGGAGTGGATAATGCTGGCCGGCTGTACCACCACCTGAACCTGGTCCATCTCCACCCCGAACAGCCAGTGGGCCTCCATGACCTCCAGCCCCTTGTTGACCATAGTGGAGGAGTCTATGGTGATTTTATGCCCCATGGACCAGTTGGGATGCTTTAACGCGTCCTCCAGCCGGACCTTTTCCAGCTGCTCCCTGGTAAATCCGCGGAACGGACCGCCTGAGGCAGTGAGCAGTATCTTGCGAAGGGGATTGCCGGCCGCGCCCTGTAAGCACTGAAATATGGCAGAGTGCTCCGAATCCACCGGCAGCAGCTTCACGCCCTTTTCCCTGGCAAGGGGCATGATGATATGACCGGCAGTCACCAGGGTTTCCTTGTTGGCCAGGGCAATATCCTTCCCGGCTTCCATGGCTGCAATGGTGGGACGAATTCCAATCATCCCCACCACGGCCGTCACCACCAGGTCTGCTTCCGGCGACCTGGCTGCCTCCATCAGTCCCTCCATGCCGCTTGCCACCTTCACATCCAGGTCAGCTACCGCGGCCCGCAGTTCCTTTGCCTTCTCTTCATCCCAGAGACAGGCCAGCCTGGGCTTAAACTCACGGATTTGTTCCTCCATCAGCTTTACATTGCTGCCGGCGGCAAGGGCTGTCACCTGGATATCCTTATTGTATCTCACCACTTCCAATGTCTGGGTGCCGATGGAACCCGTGGAACCCAGAATTGTAATCTTCTTCATCATAACTTATATTCTCCCTATCCTGAAGAAATACTCAAAAAGCCCATCCTTATTTTAAAAATGTGAGGGCAAAATAAATGGCGGGGGCCGTGAATATCATACTGTCAAACCGGTCCAGGATACCTCCGTGGCCCGGAATCAGATGGCCGTAATCCTTTATATTGTGGTTTCTCTTAATAGCGGAAGCCGCCAAATCTCCAATCTGGGAAATAACTGCCGCAATGGCGCAGGCAATGGCGCAGGCCGCCTGGGGATTATCAAGCTCCGCCATGCCGCCTCCGAAAAGGGATGCGTAGATAAAGCCCAGAAGGGCCGCGCCGGCCACGCCTCCCACAGCCCCCTCTATGGATTTCTTGGGGCTCAGGACAGGGGCCAGCTTATGCCTGCCCAAAAGCATGCCTGTACAGTAGGCAAAGGTATCGCAGCCCCATGAGCTTAAAAATATAAGCCACACCAGGTATGCCCCGTCGTTCATAACCCTTGTCTGGTACAGGAATGACAGCATGATGGGCACATAGCATACGCCAAAGAACGCGCCCGTCACCTCCTCTGTCTTATACTCAGGGAAGGTAAGCACATAAAGGGCCATCATCGCCATCAGGCAGGCGATAATCATAAGCGTCACATAGCGCTGTCCCTCAAACCACAAAAGTCCATAATAGGAGCAGGCCGTCACATAGCCCACAACAGCCAGGGAACGCCGCTGCATTCCCAGAGCCCTGTAAAGCTCAAATAAACCGATGATGGATATAAGGGCCGTAACGGCATACAGCAGGATTCCTCCCTGCCCAACAATGACAATGGACAGAAGCACCAGTATGATACCGCTGATTAACCGGGTCGTAAACATGGCCTTCTCCTTTCCCTCTCCTTACTTTACAGCGCCGAACCGCCGCTCTCTCTTATTATACTGCACTATGGCTTTTTCTAATTCCTCCTGGCCAAAATCCGGCCAAAGACAATCCGTCACCACGATTTCCGTGTAAGCCAGCTGCCACAGCAGGTAATTGGACAGCCTCAGCTCTCCGCTTGTGCGGATTAAAAGGTCCGGGTCCGGCATTCCTGCCGTATCCAGATAGGATGCAAACAGAGCTTCGTCCACCTGGTCCGGGTCCGCCTTTCCCAGGGCGCAGTCCCTGGCCAGCCTGGCGGCCGCCCTGCGGATCTCGTCCCTGCCTCCGTAATTCACTGCAATGACAAAGGTAAGCCCTGTGTTATCCTGTGTCTCTGACTCCAGCCGGTTGATGCCTTCTATGATATCCCTGTCAAAGCGGCTTCTGTCGCCAATCATCTTTACCCGTACATTATTGGCAGACGCAATCTTTAAAAGCCGCACCATATAGTAGCGGAACAGCTGCATCAGCGCCCCCACTTCCTCCGCGGAACGTTTCCAGTTCTCGGTGGAGAACCCATAGACAGTCAGATACCTGATTCCCATTCTGGCTGCAATCTCAACGGTTTTCTCCACGGTGACACAGCCTTCCTTGTGCCCCATGGTGCGGGGAAGCCCACGTTTTTTGGCCCAGCGGCCATTTCCGTCCAGTATCAGGGCCACGTGCTCCGGTATAATCATATCCTTATCTAATGCCATTCTTTTTCTGCCTTTCTTGTCTAAATGTAACTTTCCCAAATAATATCTTTATCGTGTTATATCTTTCCGGAATCAAAAACAAATTAAGAGGCAGGAGTCACTCCTGCCTCCCATATTCATTTATCACGGATTACACGGTCATGATTTCCTTGGTCTTTTCTTCCACTGCCTTGTCAACCTTCTCCACCATCTTATCCGTAAGCTTCTGCATCTTCTCTGTCATCTGGGTCAGATCATCCTCAGAAATATCCCCTGCCTTCTCTGCCTTCTTAAAGGCCTCGTTTGCGTCACGGCGGATATTGCGCAGGGCTACCTTTGCGTTGTCGCCCTTTTTCTTTACATCCTTGGAAACTTCCCTTCTGCGCTCCTCTGTCATCTCAGGGAACACCAGACGGATACAGTTTCCGTCGTTGGTGGGATTGATGCCCAGCTCAGATGTGAGGATGGCTTTCTCAATTGGCTTAAGAAGGCTCTTCTCCCATGGCTGAATCACAATCATGCGGGCTTCCGGAACAGAAACATTGCCAACCTGCTGGAGGGGTGTAGGCGTGCCGTAATAGTCCACCTTAATCTTGTCCAGCACATGGGGATTGGCACGTCCTGCGCGGATGGTGCCGTAATCAGACAGCAATACATCCAGTGTCTTATTCATCTTGTCCTCATAAACTTTTAATTCTTCCATAAGTTCCTCCTGTTAATGCAGCCTTCCCTGCTGCTTAATAATGTTCGCTTTATTACGCAGTAACGATGGTCCCGTTAATCCGGCCCTGCATGGCGTTTGCAATCCCGTCCTTCTCATTGAGACTGAACACCGCCATGGGCATCTTATGCTCCATACACATAATAGACGCAGTCAAATCCACCACAGCCAGCTGCCTGTCAATGACTTCCTGTATGGAAATGGTGTCATACTTCTTTGCCTCTGGGTTCAGCTTTGGATCGCTGTCATACACTCCGTCAATGGCCTTGGCTAACAGGATGCAGTCGGCTTCCATCTCAATGGCCCTGAGGGCAATTCCCGTATCCGTGGAAAAATAGGGATGTCCTGTCCCGCCTGCAAAGAATACTACCATGCCCTTTTCAAAATACTTATTCGCCCTGTCCTTGGAAAACAGCTTGGTCATGGAGCCGCACTCGAAGGGCGTAAGAATCTGCGTCATCATGCCTGCATTTCTGAAAATCTCAGAAACATAAATACAGTTCATAACAGTGGCCAGCATACCAATCTGGTCTGCCTTGGTCCTGTCAATGGCCTCACTGGTACGGCCTCTCCAGAAATTACCCCCGCCAATGACGATTCCCACCTGTATACCTGCATCTACAGAGAGCTTTACCTGCCTGGCAACTTCCTTCACCGTGTCCTCGTCAAACCCGGTTTTCTTAGGGCCTGCAAGGGCCTCTCCGCTTAACTTTAAGAATACACGTTTCATCTTCATAAAGGTTTTATCTCCTTGTTGCAATATCTGTGGCTATTATAGCATAGTTAAGTCAATTTGCAAAGAAAAAGAAATTATTTATCATTTTTTCCATTTCGTCTAACATTTCATAAATAAAAATTGAGATTTTCTGGCTTTTATATTATAATAAAGGAAATGCGATTGCAGACAACCGCTTACATGACTAAGGAGGAAACAATCATGAGTTTGTTTCACCATAAAAAAGAAAAAGGGGCAGCAGAGCTTCCGCCTTCACCGCCCGTCTTTACCCCGACTGAACCGGATGCTGCCAGTGAGGGCCGCGCAGCCTGCATGAACAGGCTGGAATCCGTACTGGGCACCCCCTCGTCCAAGGGTGTGGTTCTAAAGCTCTATCTGGAGAATTTCAAGAGTCTGAATAAGACGTTCGGATATGATTACTGTGAGGACCTTCTGTCCCAGATAAAAAGCTATTTGAAGGAAGTGGCTGAGGGCAATATCTACCGTTACATAGGCGTGGAATTCATTATCATATTGGAACAGTTATCAGAAGGGCAGGCTTGTGACCTGGCTGATGAGATTCTGGAACGCTTCGGAAATGTTTGGAAAATACGCGGCGTGGACTGTCTGTGTTCCGCACAGATAGGCCTCTGCTCCTATCCCGGTCATGCAACCAACACGGATGAGCTGCTTAAGCGCCTGGACCTGGCTGTGTCGGCTTCCTCCGACTGCGGACCGAACCAGATGGCTGTATATGACAGCAGCATGCATACCCAGTTCGTCCGCCGCCAGGCTGTTGCCATGTACCTTCAGACAGCCCTGGAAAAGAATCAGCTGGAAGTCCGCTACCGTCCCACCTATAACCTGAAGGAAGGCCGTTTTACAAGGGCTGATTCCTACATGAGAATCTTCATTCAGGGCATCGGACTGGTGGGCGCCGCTGAGTTTATGTCCATAGCAGAGGATTCCGGTCAGATTAGGGCCATTGGATACTACGCCCTGGACCATGCCGGAAAATGCATAAGCCAACTGATGAATACCGGAAGGGTATTTGACTCCATCTGTATCCCTGTTTCGCCGGTGCTTCTGGTTCAGGAAGATTTCCTGGAGCAGGTCACAAAGGTCCTTGAGACCTACCGGATACCCAAAGGCAAGCTGGCCCTGGAGGTAGATGACAGCGCCCTGTCCAATGTATATCTGAATGTAAACATCACCATGCAGGAACTCTCCGACATGGGTGTGGAGCTGGTGCTCAACAACTTCGGCTCCGGATGCGCTCCTGTCAGCAGTATCCTGGACCTTCCCATCAACACAGTGAAGCTGGAGCGCATGTTTGTATGGCAGCTGGAGACCAATCCCAAATCGGCTTCCATAGCAGGCGGCCTGATTCAGATTGCCAGGGAACTGGGCATCCATATCATCGCGGAGGGCGTGGAGACAGAGAACCAGCTGAATGCCCTGAACAGCTATCAGTGCGAGTATCAGCAGGGCTTCTACTACGCTCCCACCATGGAGCAGGATGTGCTCATAAAGGTCATGGGAACTACCCTGGATGAGTCCAGAGTTACTATTGAGGAAGAGAAGCTCAAGATGAAGATGTAAAACCAGAAAAAATACCAGAAAATATCAGAAAACGCAGGTTTCGTTTAGAGCGGTTCCTGCGTTTTCTGTATTGTTATCATTTTCAAATATCAAATTACGGCTTCCACTGGGCATAAATGGATTCATTGATTTCTCTTCCTATGTTGGTATAGACATGATTTCCGTAACTTTTCATAATTTCCGGTGATTTTTTACTTCTCCATCGGATAAACCAATCCCCACTGTCTGCGAAGCTCATCCATCCATCCCATCATCCGCAGCGTTTCCTCATGAGGCATTTCAGGGCACTCCAAAGCTCCCTCTTCAATCGCCCGCAGGCAGGCCTCCACCTCATATTCATACCCGCTGATCTGCTTAGGGGTATCGTAGGATGCAATCATATTCCTGGAGCGGTCATAGACCCTGATACCCTCACAGTTGTTGATGTTCTCCACTTCAATGAATCCATTGTCACCATAGATGATGCCCCGGCGGTCGCTGAGTCCCATTGCGCTGCTGCATAGAACGGCCATCCTGCCATCCTTATAGGTGATGGTGATGCTGTTCTGAGCGTCCACGCCAGTCTCCGTCATCACCGCGGTACCGGTGATAGAATCCACCTCATCCCCAAACACCATGGACGCAAAATTGAGCGGGTAAATTCCCACATCCAAAAGGGCTCCTCCTGCCAGCTCAGGGCGCATGATACGCTCTTTTCCGCTGATGATATAGCCCAGGTTGGCCGTAAGCATATAGGACCTGCCTATAACGCCGCTTAGCAGCACGTCGTCCAGGGTTTTCCTCATGGGCATATACCGGGTCCAGATAGCCTCTGTCAGAAGCAGCTTCTTTTCCCTGGCCAGTTCAAGCACTTCCCTGGCCTGTGACTCATTGACCGTAAAGGACTTTTCGCACAGTACATGCTTTCCGTGGTTCAGGCATAATTTAATATGCTCATAATGGTGCGAATGAGGCGTGGCAATGTATACAAGCTCTACCCCGGCATCCTCCACCAGTTCCTCATAAGAGCCATAGGCTTTCTCAAAACCATACTTTTGTGCAAATTCAGCTGCCCTCCCGTAGTCCCTGGCAGCCACCGCATAATTTTGTGCGCAGTCCATCTCTTTGATGGTATCTGCCATGGTACCGGCAATTGACCCGGCTCCAATAATACCTACCTTCATATTAGTAACCCTCCTTTATTCCTGTATTATTCCATTTTCTTCCAATTCTTTTCCTGCATTTCCGGTAACCACATGGACATGCCTGTATGGAATGGAAATACCCACGGCATCGAAATTTTTCTTAATGAGCCGGCGTATGTCGCTGCAGGCAGTGAAATTGTCATCAATGTTCTTGGTCCAGACCGTGGATTTAAGGATGATTCCGTCATCCCCCAGTTCCTTTACCGCCACATTGACCTTATTTCCCTCTGACGGGTCCGGACGGATGTCCACCACCAGCGGATAGGAGGCAATGGTTTCCCGCATTACTTCGATTGCCTGTTCCAGGTTGCTTTCATAGCTGATCGAGACTTCCATGTAATTGCCTATATAATCATTGTTATAGTTGCTGTTTTCCACAATTGCCTTATTGATGACACTGTTGGGAATAATCATGCGGCTGTTGTGGTAGGTCCGGATTACGGTATGGCGCACAGTCATATCCTCCACGATTCCGGAGATACCCAAACTGCTTATATTCACTTTCTCGCCCAGATTAAAGGGGCGGGACCAGCTGAGCATGACGCCGCTTATGACGTCCGCCAGAACCTGCTGCGCCGCAAAACCAACGATAGCTACTAACAGAGAGGAGCTGGTAAGCAGTGTAGCGCTCAGCGCCTTTGTGGTATTGAAAAGTCCGCTGATACAGATAAAAGCTATGATTGTCAGCACGACCTTTGACATGCTCCGGAGGAACTTAATATGAATCTGTTCCTTCCGCTTCAGAATCATCCCGAATATCTTGTTGAGCGCGAACATTCCCCCGCTCCAGAATACAACAATTACCGCTATCTTAATCAATAAAATCTGCATTCAAATATATCCTTTCATAATTATGTCGTTCCTATTAAGCCGTTCCTTCTACGTACCATGCATGTTATGTACCACGTACTGCAATAGTAGTCTACCATACCGCCCCGTTTATTGCAATCTCCATATTCTAAACGTCTCCCTTGTCCGTATCTCTAACCCCTATCCCTTTTCTACATTCCTCTTTCCCTGCCGCCTCTCTCCGCCATCCTTAATCTCCATGATTACCTCCCTGTTCAGCCCCGTTCCCGCGAGTACCCGCTTAATGAAAGCAGCCTGCTTCCGGTCCACCCTTGCATAGAGACTTCTGACCCTCAGTGCTCCCAACATTTTATCCCTGTATTCCCTCAGAGAGTCATCCTTCAGCAGGTATTCAGATAGGGCAGGCGGTCCCAGGAATTCTCCTGTATGAGAAGGAGTATCAGGTATCTTCTGACATATATGGAATACGGGCATTTTCCCGCAGTCTCATCGGATCCCCTCCATTTTTCCTGTTCCCCGTAAAGCAGTCCGGCCCCTGGATGTATCTCATTTTTCCTGATGCACACATAAGCTGCCTTGGATATACAGGGTCTGGTATCAAGAAGATACTTCCAGTAGATTCCTTCTCCTTCTGCCCCCATCAGCATACCTGCGGTTTCCAGGGCGCTTCTGACCACCTTTTCAGATTCGTGTTCCAAAAACGGAAAAACAAGGTCCGTCAGTCCATGCCTGTCGTCCAGCTCCCTTCCCTGCTCCCCGATTCCCAAAACAGCTGTCACCGGGTCAGGATCCTTCAGATGTTTCTCATAGAACGCAAGGACATCCAGCTGGCTGTGTTTTCTAACTATGTAGGCAGCCAGATCCCGCATGCCGTAATTGACATCCAGCAGCAAATTCTCCACGCCCGGCCAGGCGCATTTGAGGACATGGTATTTATACTCCAGGGCCTTTCGCCTGATACAGGAACTGCGGTGCAGCAAATAACAGTCAATCATTTCCATGGAACACTGGCAGAGGGCACTGACAGGGAACCTGCCTCCTGGTCCAGCCGTTCCCCCATGATTTCCCCAATGTGTTCCACGGTCCGGTCATCCCTTCTCCCGGAGCGTTTTACCTTATCCAGGGCCATCATGGCCATAATCCAGGGGACATATCTCCAGGCGGGCTGATACTGCCCGGGCAGCAGACAGGCCTGGCGGTAATAGCCGTTGGGATGAAAGCTTCCCAGAGCCAATACCCAGAAGTAATCCCTATCTGACCGGATGTTCGCTGAGCCGTATCACCTGCCTCATGGTCATATGCTCTGCACAGTACACCTGGGAAAGACTGGACATATCCATTTTTTCCAGTCTGGATATGGTTTGGGACAGCTTCGCATGATATGCCCTTTTCAGCCGTTCCTTCTCGTATTTTTCCCAAAACATGGAAAACCTCCCTTCTGCCTGACAAAGAATTCCTTTTCCTGCATTACCCCTGACTATAGAAGCTCCATCTCCTGAGCCTTATCCAGCCATTCCATACAGGCCCTGTGCCATTCCTCCCAGGCCTGTTTCAGGCGCAGGCACTGGTTCTCATATTCATCCATCCGATCCCAGACTCCGCCATTCCAGTACTCTCCGGATCCCTGCCACATGGACTGCAGTTCCCTCACCTGCTCTGTCAGATATTCCACCGCATTCCCGGCAGGCTCCAGACGTTCGGCTGCCAGGCGCATGTTCCATTCCCGATATGCCTCATCCTCCGGTATTTCCCTTAACCGGTGGCGTTCTGCCTTTGGCACTGCGCGCATACCCGCTATCAGCGCCTGCTCCTCTGCTTTTATCTGTGCTGCCATGGAACCGCCCTGGTTCTCCCTGGCCTTCCGCTCCAGATAATGCTCATATCCAAAAGGATAATACATCACGGATTGATGTTCAAATATCATCACCGCATCTGCCACCTGCCGGATAAAATACCTGTCATGGGACACAAACAGAATAGTCCCCTTATAGGCCCGGAATGCGGATTCCAGCGTTTCCTTTGCCCGGATATCCATATGGTTGGTGGGCTCGTCCAGAACCAGGAAATTGGGACGGCTCTGCAAAAGCTCTGCCAGCACCAGCCTTGCCTTCTCTCCGCCGGAAAGAGAGCTGACCTTCTTCTGCGCGTCCCTTCCACCAAACAGATATGCGCCAAGGATGCTTCTGGCAGCCTTCTCTGTCAGGGCAGGAAATTGGGCCGTAAAATGCTCCAGAACGGTCTGCTCCGACTGGATGGCCCCGCTGTGCTGGTCGAAATACCCAATGGTGGTCTGATTTCCGAGGGAATAGATCCCTTCCAGAGGGGGCAGGAAACCGGCTATGGTCTTTAAAAACGTGGTCTTACCCGCTCCATTTGGTCCCAAAAGAGCAATCTTCTGTCCGCGCCGTATACGCATGGTAATTTCAAGCAGCGGTCTTTCATATCCGATTTTCAGGTGTTCTGAAGTGAATACCCACTTGCTGCCAGGCAGCAGAGGATTAATCTCACCCGTAAAGATATGAACGTCATCCTCCTGAGGTTTTTCCACACGCTCCATGTGGTCCATTGTCTTCCGCTTTGCCCTGGCAAATGCAGCCTTATTTGGTTTGTGCTTAAAGCGTTCCACCAGACTTTCCAGGCGGGCCAGCTCCTCCTGCTGGCGCTCATATGCCTTTTTTTGAAGCTGAATCTGTTTCAGCTTTTCTTCCCGGTAATGGGTATAATTGCCCGGATACCGTCTCAATACTTTTCCGGACAGCTCATAGACAACATCCGCAGCCTGGTCCAGGAAAAAGCGGTCGTGGGAAACCATTACCACCGCGTTTTTGTAATGTTTCATATACTGTTCCAGCCACCCGGCTGTCTCCATATCCAGATGGTTGGTGGGCTCGTCCAAGAGCAGTATATCCGGCTTTTCAAGGAGCAGGCGTATTAAGGCTATCTTGGTCTGTTCCCCGCCGGAAAACTGGCTTATCCGCTTTTTCTTATCTTCCTTTGGAAATCCGAAACCGGTAAAGAGAGTGTCGTACTCACGCTCGTATTCAAAGCGTTCCCTCTCAAAGGTATCCCGGCAGGGACATGCCTCCAGAAGTTCCTCCTCCACGGTCCTGTTCCCATCCTTAAATGCCTGCTGGGAAAGCATCCCAACTGTGAGCCGGCGTGAACATCGTATTCCCGCCCCTTCGCGTCTGTCATCCCGGTCCAGAGAAAGTTCCCCTGCCACAAGTTTTAACAGGGTGGTCTTGCCTGCTCCGTTCTTACCCACCACTGCTATCTTTTCATTGCCGCGAATCTCAAAATCAATGTGGGAGAGAATCAGCTCGCCGCCCACTGATACGGTTCCGTTTGAAATTTGGTATAACATGACTGTGTCCTCTGTCTGTGATAATATTTTTTTATCTTTCTGGTGATATGATTTTCCTGTACTTTTCCTGCCATGCTTCTATCTGGCTGTTATCTGTATTATATCATGCCGCGCCCGATTGTAGTATAAAATACTTTAGATTGTAATTCCTTTCCAATTATCTTATACTATAAACAGTTTGTATCAACTGCCAAAAAGGAGAACACACATGGAACAGGTCAGACGCGGTTATGTGCCGGAGGATGAGGCGTTTTTTTACAGGGAGGACAGCCTGGAGAAGCTGTGCCAGGCACAAAGGGACCTTCTATACCTGATTGAACGGGGATACCCCATGAAAAATGCCTCTGTATTTACAGGAAATCACTATCTGCTGTCCGAACGGCAGCGCCTGGCGCTGGTCCGGGCAACCTCCTGCCGCCAGGCAATCGCCTTACGCAGGAAGCGGGAAGTCATTGGTCCTGTTCCGGGAAAGGAAGCGCACATAGACGGCTTCAATATTATCATCACTCTGGAAATCGCCCTTTCAGGCTCCACGCTCCTTAGGTGTATGGATGGCATAATCCGGGATTTGGCAGGGCTTCGCGGAACATACCGAATCATCGGCAAGACCCATGAGGCCATCCGCCTTCTGCTGTGCCGGCTGAAGGAGCTGGAGGCTGAAAGAGCTGTATTTTATCTGGACAGCCCTGTGTCAAATTCAGGACGGCTGAAGGGCCTGATTCTGGAAACAGCCCAGGAAGAAGCCATGGATTGCCAGGTACACCTGGTCCCCAATGCAGATTCGGTCCTCAAAGAAAGGGAATATGTCATCACCAGCGATGCCATTATTCTGGACCGCTGCAAAAGCTGGCTGAATCTCCTTCCCGGCCTTCTGTCATCTTCCCTTCCCGGACTGCGCTTTGTGGATTTGACCATGCAGGGCCCAGAGACCATGTAATTCAAAAAAGAGAGGTCAGGCAAGCCTTCCTCTCTTTGTCCGTAATATCAGCTGGTTATTTCTTTTTATCTCTGTCATTGAATGATTTAAGGACCATCTGTGCCGGATAACAATAGGCATAAATACAGCTTTTCATAAGCTCCTGCTCCTGCTGGTTCTTACATACGCTGAGAATCATCTCTTTCTCATCCGCCTGCAGGTATGCTTCCTCGCTGTTGCCTCCGATTTCCCGGATCTCCTTATAAATCCGATATTTCCTGTAGTAATCCAGACCGCCGAAATACTTTGCCTTAACCGGCTCAGGTACAATGTTCAGTTTATACCTGTCAGACATCCTCACAGTTTTCCCTGGTGCTGTTCAAATCAGGCATGCAATACAAATAGTCCATATAGAACCCCTTCTTAAGTAAACAAATTCTGATAATTTTATGACAGATTTTTCCTTTGTATGCAAGGGGTTTTTTAAACCGCATTAAGGCAGCATTGGCGTAATCAGATTCTCCTGCGGGTCAAACCGCAGTTCTTCAGGTTCCGACACAGCTGTCACTCCTTTGTATCTTCCCCTTACCACATCCTCATAGTATGCCTGTGAAAGCATGATCTCTCCCACATGCAGCGTATTCTTTATTCTTACTATCCGGCAATTGTCCCGGTCAATCTGGTTAGCCGTGCGGATACATGCCTGGATTGCCTCCTTGTCCGTGGCAACCACCGGCGGCATCATGCCGGAGCGTAGTACTGTGCTGGTAAAGCAGTTGGGATAAATCACTTCCGGATCCAGCTTTTCATAGAGCCTGGCGGTAATGATGTCCGCCAATCCCATTCCATTGGCATTGCCGTGGGAACAGTCTGTCAGATCCAGGAAACAGGTTCGTTTTACCTTTAGTCCCCCCTTGCCAAACTCCGTTGACCAGGTCCCGGAAATATTAGGGTCCACTCCGGTGCCGCTGAAGTTTTTCCCCATCTCATTAACCACCAGAACATCTGCTTCTCCCACCAGGATACTGGGCATGTTGGAAAACGCGGTTTTCAGAAGTTCCGGCTCCCTGTCCATGATTTCTTCCCTGGGAATGGCTTCTATTATGGATGTCTCATCGTATGCATTTTCCACACAGGGAATGGCAAACAGAATATTGGAACGGTCCAGCGCCACCCGGGCATTGGCCGGCAGGTTCCTGGCCATGTTTCCAAGGCCGTCGCTGTGAACGCTCTCCGCGCCCATCTGCTTTCCCAGTCCCACCACCATCATTTTGCACACACCGCTCTCATAGGGACCGCGGAAGGCATTGTGTGGTTTGATACGGCAGGAAATGATGATTCCGTCAGCTTCATGGGCATATTTATCCTGATACACGGGCTTTCCATATTGGGAATATCCCAGGAGTACGGTTTCCATGGAAGATTTAATGGGACATCCCATGGATTCCTCTGTTATATCATACCCTGCCAGAAGCTCCTTCTGTCCCTCTGCCAGGGCTCCTCCATGACTTCCCATGGCCGGTACAATGAAGGGATGTGCTCCCTTTTCCTTGCAGAAATCCACAATTGATCTGGTAATCACATTCACGTTTGCCACTCCCCGGCTTCCTGCCGTAACAGCAACGGTCATCCCCGGCTTAATGGTCTCTCCAATCCCCGGCTTTGACAGTTCCCTGTCCTCAGGAGCAATCTTTGCATCGGCAAACGACTGCTTTGCGTGAAACATTTTCGGAATACTTATGCCATCTAACAGGCGTGAAACATTTCCTCCCTTTACAAACTTCATTTCACCCACCTCTCTTCCTTTCCTTTAATTGTAAGGATGTGGAATCATGAAGTCAAATTACTCATATTAATTGTTACTCTCAATTTAACTTATAGTTTATATTCTATCGTTTGGCCGCATTGCGCTCTGTTCAACACCCCTGGAAACAGGAATTTTTCTACTCCATTCTCCATATCTGTCTTATTGACAAAGTCCATGTGATATAATTTCTCCCAATGGTTCTTATTTCAGCGTTCTTGGGATCAAGCACCACTGTCTCCTTTGCCCAATCGAAATCTTTTTTTGTAACAAAGTCTGGTAATCGACGACTCAGCCCGTCCGGCCAAGTTGTCCGGCATGAGGATAAGGAACTGGTTCAGGGCATTGAACATGATCGTGGGGACATAGTCCACACAGAGCCGGAGCCTCGCATGAATGCCCAGGTCCGGCTTCGCTGGTACTGTGAGGCTCACCTTATTCGCCTTAACCCCGGCCTCCAATTTCTATCGGATGCCGGACTCTTATTTCCGAAAAAATTCCATTATCACTGAACCAGAAAAGAGGTATACTCTATTACATAATGAAGATGATGGCATGTGGCAGTTCCTATGCGGAGAAGTACACCAAACAGATGACGCGATGACTTCCTGTTTATGGGTTCGGCCCGTAATCCAAAGAGAAAAGCGCTGTCCTCATGCTCCCTCTCTCTTGTTGATTTTATTCGGCTTACCGTATACAATTAGATAAACGATATTTGAGAGGGCATGAATTTAAGATGTTAAAATACATTTCCACACCGGAAGCAGCGAAAAAACGGAACATTTCAGAAAGACGGGCACAGAATTCATATGGAGAAAACCGCATACCCGGTACGGCAAGGTTCAGCCGTATGCGGCTGATAATGAAAGTACCACACTGGAAGCTGATACCTTATGGACAAATGGAACATACGATTTGGCTATTCTGGACGTATCGCTCCCCGATGGTTCCCACGTCCGGTAAAGTAATGATTGGCGGCAAAGATATCTTTTCCATGAGCGACCGCAAACTTACCATTTTCCGCCGAAGAAATATTGGTTTCATCTTTCAGGCGTTCAACCTTATCCCCGAACTGACAGTTGAGCAGAATATCATCTTTCCGGTGCTGCTTGATTATCAGAAACCTGACGAACGGTATTTAGAAGAACTGCTTGCAATACTTAATCTGAAAGAACGCTGCAATCACTTGCCTCAAAATGGAGCAGACCAGATTGTTAGAGAAACATGGCAGTCTGACGCTACAGGACCTGCTTAATAATACAATGGCGCAAACACTTTTTCTGGCAGCAGCTGTATTATTCGTGTTGATATTGACAGCGGCCGTATTGATGATTTCAAGCAGCATAAACAGTAATGTCGCTCAAAGGACAAAGTTCTTCGGAATGATGCGCTGTCTTGGAATGAGCCGGCAGCAAATTATCCGTTTTGTGAGATTAGAAGCCCTGAACTGGTGTAAGACTGCTATTCCTGTAGGCGTTGCGCTTGGAATTGTAGTCACATGGTACCTGTGCGCTGCTCTGCGGTTTATTGTCGGCGAAGAATTCTCCAACATTCCTCTTTTTGGCATCAGCATGGCCGGCATTATCAGCGGAATCGTTGTGGGTATCGTTACGGTATTACTTGCCGCAGGAGCCCCCGCAAAACGGGCTGCAAAAGTATCTCCTGTTACAGCAGTTTCAGGTAATTCACAAAGTGAGGGAAACGCACACCATACAGTAAATACACACCTGTTCAAAGTTGAGACAGCGCTTGGCATTCATCATGCACTATCAGCAACAAAAAACCTACTACTTATGACGGCTGATTTACAAGCTGCTCTATGACATTCTCATAATTGCTCACTTCAGCTATGCTGTTTGGAGTTTACCGGCTACCCCCTTACTGATAATCCTTATATTTGTGTGTATGGCAGCTATTGCAGCAGTTTACGCCCCGGCAAAGCGAATGCGAGATATGGAAATAACAGAAATCTTAAATGAATTGTAATATTAATTTTTTATTTGGTAGGATTGAAGGCTCCTCTGACACCCATTTTTTCATAGAATGTTCCAGTCCCGGCTGTGCGCCAAAATATAGCATAGTTGGTGTATTGTTCTTGGCAAGTTGGGGTTAAAGTAATATTCATTACAAAATTATTGCAATAATTTTTATGAAAATATCGCATCTATCTCAGAGGACTTTACAGCCCTCCTCATATGGGCACTTCTCATCAATTTTTTATAGTCAGTTTCATCTCCTCTATCCCTTGCATCCTGTAACAGAAGTATAAAAAACGAAGTCAGATCTTCCTTACACTCACCGACTGCAAGCCTGGCAATTTCAATAGCTTTATTATAATCTGAATCTCTATAATAATCTATCACAATCTCATACGCTTCCTTCTGCTTTCCAAGATGTTTTTCAAAATACTCAGCGCACTTTCTCTCTTCTCCAAGTTCTCTGTACAACTTTGCCGCATCACTGCCAAGATACCCGCTCCCGGCATTCATCATAATTTCAGCACGCTTCAGGTTCTCTTCTCTGGTAGCGCAGATCGCCTCAGCCAAATCATGCATGGGATCATAAACACCATAGTAATCAAAGAAATCGTTATCGTAGATTTCTTTAAGAATCTTTTCTTTCATTTCCCATGGTTCCATATCAAAGCCACCACGCTTAATCAATGCTTCTACAATATTCCATATTTCTTCTATCTCCATCTGATCATCAATATAAGGCTCATTCATCAGAGCACGAATCAGTCCCTTGATCTGCGACCAGGTACCTCTTAAGAAGGATTCCTTCGGTTTTTGCTTCTTTTCTCCGATAATTCCGAAATATTCAATCAACTCCTTTATACGCCTCATGCGCTCCTGAGCACGGTACTGTCCCCAATAATACTCATCCTGCCTGCTCTTTTCATCATAATCCTTCCGCACAGCCTCCAGATCTTTTTCCAGCATATTCTTTATATCACCCAGCAGCGGCTCCCTGGCGGTCAATGTGATACAGGTATATGGCTTACAATCCCTAAACAATTCCATCTCAAAGGCTGATGTGATCTTCCTGGCTGCTTCTTTTCCAACCTTCGCTGATTTTCTGCATGCTTCAATATAATCCCGAAGCACGTCTTCCCGATCTATGGATAGCATTCCTTCCCTTACAGCCTGTGCAAGATCAAGGAACTCATCTTCACAGGCATCATCGGTATCCGGATGGTTTTCTATGGTAAATTGCAGCCCCATCAGTTCATCCAAAATCTCAAATGCCTGTTCATATTCTTCCAGAATAACCAGATCATGACATCCGTGAAACACCGATGACAGAAAAATCATAGCTCCGGACGGATCATGAAAATCATGTTCCCAGTCATCATGAAAATGTCCGTAATCATCAAATTCCACATAATGAGTTTCATACTCTACAACGATATCACCATCTTTTACCTTTTCACAAAACTCGTCAATTTCCGTTCTCTCCGGCATATTTATAACCTTCTTCGTCCCGCAGATACTCTTGTAAATATCCTCCTGCTTCCACTCAGGTGTAATCTTTGCCTGGGAAATAATCCATTCATCCTTTTCTTTCTCAGACATGAGCTTCAACCGTTTTTGTATTTTATCAATAAAATGATCCATTTTTCTATTCCTCCTCAAGGGCAATCCCCAACAATTCTGATGCTATGACGGCAAAGTACTCTGCCACTTCTTCTTTTATGATTACCCGAATACCGTTTTCCTGCATGGTATCAATAAGTCTCTGACAAAACTCCGGACTGCCATAAGCAATATTCTGCGGTTCTGTTGTTATGACGGTAACCTTGCAGCCGGCTTCCTGTCTTGCTTTCACAAGGTATATAAACCGTTCTTTCTTATTCCTGGTAATCTCCGGACTTGACACAATAATCTGCTTCTCAGATTCTACTATATGATTCTACTATATCCTGTCCAAACACATCCGTATAGCTGCCGCTGTCATAAATTGCATTTACGTTCTGCTTTGCCAAAATACCATTTGTGATCAGTTCAAAGCCTATTCTTTTGTATGTACGAAGTCTCTTGGCATACATATTGTCAAAAACTCGGATATGGGAATCAATATAGTTGCAGAACGGGCATGTTGGCATTCGTCCCAATTAGCCAAATCCGGTCAATAATGCCATCGACATCAGGGTCGGAGTATATTTTTTCATATTCTCGGCGCATCTTTAATGCCTGCTGTGCGGAGTAAAGCAGAATTGAATCTATATCATTCTTTCTCTCTATTCCAAACTCCAATCCGACATTTTTTTAAAGGACAATAAAAAATCTCTTTCCCCCACGGCATTATCACACTCAATAATCTGTCAGTATATCAGAGAACTTAAATGGGCCATCATCCGTTATTTCTATTTCCCATTCATTGATAGGACAGACATGAAAGCCGCATCGTTTTGTATAGAATGATATGTTTTCAGTTTTGTCCGCAGGGGTAACTAATGAAATCCACATGGGTGCCGGACTTGACGGGGAATTTGAAGGACTGAATGAGACACTCCAGCATAGGATTTCCCCAGTCAAACACAGTTTTAGACAGTTCCACTGAGCCTTCCGGGATGCCGCCCCAATAGGGGCTGTCATTGTTCAGCGAATGCGAGAGTTCAATCCACCGGCAGCTTTTCAGCCGGTTCAGTTCTTCCTAAAGTTTATACATAGCTCTTACCTCCTGATTATTTGGCTTGATGGACTTATTATACTTACATCCACCGAAAATCACAACTGCTTTCTCGGATGCGATCTGTTCCACCTCTTATTTCTGATAGTCTGGTGTGACATCTCTTCCGAGCCTTTGCAGCATCTGCTTATCGCTGCGGATTGTTGCGCAGGCAGCCGTGGTCAGCATGTTACCAGTAATTGAAGCGGACGCACCTGCCTTGAAAGCCAGCTCGCCGTCATTTGTCAGTAGCACTCGTCCGGCCGCAAGGCGGATATTGGCTTCCGGATTGATGTACCGGAAAAATGCAATGGTCCTCAAAATCTCTTCTTCCGTCAGCTGCGGCTGATTTTCCAGTGGTGTGCCGGGAATCGGCATCAGGGCATTGATTGGAATGGAATCAATGCCGAGTTCAGCCAGACTGACCGCCATGTCCAGCCGATCCTCCCAGTTTTCGCCCATGCCAATGATACCGCCGGAACAGGCACACATTCCCTCTGCTTTGACCATTTTCAAAGTCTCTATCTTCTGCTCGTAGGTATGTGTCGTACAGATATTCGGGAAATTGCGCCGTGAAGTTTCAATATTATGGTGATAACTGGTCACCCCCGCTTCATGGAGCTGATGTAGCTGCTCCGCAGTCAGAAATCCCATGGATGCACAAAGATCGATTTTGCACTCCTTATGCATGGTTTCAAACGCATGGATCGCTTTCTGAAAGTCCGCACCGGTCAGTATACGGCCGGCAGTCACGATGGAGAAGCGGTCCACGCCTTCATTTTCATGCATTCTGCAAGCCTCCACAATGATTTCCTCCGGAAGAAAATCATACACTTCACATTTTGTGTGGTGGTGTGCGGACTGTGCACAATATTTGCAGTCTTCCGGACAACGGCCGCTACGGCCATTGATGATGGAGCAAAGATCTACCTTCTTGCCGATAAAATAAGCGCGGATCCGATCTGCTCCTTCACAAAGTTCTTTTATATCACAGGTCAGAAACATATTCAGGTCATCCTGCCGATTGATGCGGCGGCCTGCAATGATCTCATCTGCCAATTTAACCATATTCATATGGAGTACCTCCTTAATTCTGTGCTGGCAACAGATTTGATTTTGTCAACGCCGCACGAACTCTTTGGCCAAGCGTGGCTGCAGCCAGAATCTTTGCAAGATCAACAAGTATAAAAGGAAATACACAAACAGTCAATGCGTACCACACCCCACACTGCATCTGCAAAACAAACCAGATGGTGCCAAAGAAATAATCAACCAACGTGGCAGCAATCATGCCAAGAATTGTGATGACTGTATTTCCCTTGCTCTTTTCCATAACAAAGCCGCAGATCAGCGCCATAATAATAAAGCCGATCAGATAACCACCGGTCGGACCGACAAGCTTTCCGGGACCGCCAGTATAACCAGAAAAGACAGGCATTCCCATCGCACCTAAAAGCAGATAGACAACGTAACTGCTCGCGGCGCCCCTCATGCCAAGCACGTAGACGGCCAGATAAATGACAAAATTCGTAAAGGAAATCGGAATCGGTCCGATCTGGATGGACATAGGACCAAGCACACACATCAATGTGGTCATCAGTGCACAGGTGGCCAGTTGATAAATCGTTGAGCTTTTTTTCATAACACACTCCTCCAATTCTTTTTTCACACATTAGAATACACACTTGTTCTTCATTTGTCAACCAAAATATATATAATGGTTTACATTTATTGGTAGCATCTCATGTGCAGAGCAGTTGGAGCACTTGGTATTTCCCGTCATCATGATTTTTATTGTTAATTATTGTTAATTTAGCTCTAAAAAATAATTTCCCTTGCAATCTCACCCAGTCAGGCGTATAATACGACCATCAACTTAACAGACGGGAGCTTGTATTACAGGCTGAGAGGAAGGTATGACCTTCGACCGATAACCTGATTTGGATAATGCCAACGTAGGGATGCCGATATTGTTTTTTGCGGAAGTTACCCGGATCAGGGATAGCTTCCGTTTTGTATTTTCTGAAAGAAAGGATGTGGATGACCTATCCCGGGTGGTTACGGGCAGATAGAAGGGGAGCGCCTTGTGTCTTGTAATTTGCGATGGGAACCCGTGTTTCGGGGTGAGAGGAGAAAATGGATTCTCGACCGAGCGAAGCATGCTGCTTCGTATCAAATATGAAAAGAGGCAATATAAATGAAAAACTCAAAAAGTATTCTGAAGTTGACCTTGCTCTCTATGCTCATTGCGCTCGGCGTTGTTATTTCACCGGTCCTTCGTGTCGAGGGTATGTGTCCCATGGCGCATTTCATCAACATTGTCTGCTCGGTCTTTCTGGGTCCATGGTACTCTTTGCTTTGCGCGACCCTGATTGGCATTATCCGTATGGCTACCATGGGCATTCCACCTCTCGCACTCACCGGCGCAATTTTCGGTGCATTCCTGTCCGGCGTCTTTTACCGCCTGTCCAGGGGCAAAATCGTCTGTGCTGTTGTGGGTGAGATTATCGGCACCGGTATTATCGGCGCCATCATCTCCTACCCTGTCATGACACTACTGTGGGGCAAGGAGGGACTGAGTTGGCTGTTTTATGTACCCTCCTTTATCTGCGGCACTCTGATTGGCGGCAGCATCGCCTATGTATTCCTGCGCAAATTCGCTGCCAATGGTATGTTGGCCGAGATTCAGTCCAGGCTGGATTCCCGAAGCTACACAGACAAGAGTACTGTTCTCTCCGATGCGCTGACCATCGCAGCATTCGGCGCAATTCTCTTTGTTGTGATCGAGCTTGCTTCAAACATTTTTGAGCTGACAAGTCCCATTTGGGGACCACTTTCCTATGTGGCCCTGGCTGTGTGTGTGGCTGCGGCAATGATTTACTATATCGTCAGGAAGGTGAAAACAAATGCTACAAAACATTCATGATATACGAAACCGTGTAAAGGAGCTTCATCCTCTGATCCACTGCATCACCAATCCCATCTCCATTAACCAGTGTGCCAATGCGGTCCTTGCCATCAACGCCCGGCCCATCATGGCAGAGCACCCGAAAGAGGTTAAGGAGATCACAGACACATCCAGAGCCCTGATGCTCAATCTTGGAAATATCACCGATGCACGAATGGCTTCCATGCGGATTTCTGCACAGGCGGCAAAAAACAGGCAGATTCCCATCCTTCTGGATGCAGTGGGAATTGCCTGCTCGAGGATGCGCCGGGACTATGCCTGTGAACTGTTAAAGACTGCTATGCCCACGGTTATTAAGGGAAACTACTCTGAGATCAATGCCTTGTACCACGAGGCCTATCGTTCTTCCGGTGTTGATGCGGATGCAGCACTGGATGTGCAGATGCTGGACCGGGTTGCTGTCAGATTGGCGCGTGCCTACCATACGGTCATTCTTGCCAGCGGAAAGATGGATATCGTTACGGACGGTACACGCCTGGTCCATATCAAAAACGGTACACCGCAGCTATCCGGTATTACCGGTACGGGCTGTATGCTCGGTGCGCTGGCTGCGTCCTATCTGTCTGCCAAGCCTGACATGGATGCTGCGATTACCGCCTGTGCCATGATGGGCATCTGCGGCCAGCTCTCCGAGACAAGCCGAGGCTCCGGCAGCTTTATGGTGAATCTGATGGATACGCTTTCTGCCGTGACGGACGCAGATATGGAACAATACTTGGATATGGAGGAAATCGAAATTGAAAGACTTTGATACCAGCCTGTACTTCATTACTGGCAGCACAGGATTCAGTGAAGAGGAATTTCTGAAAAGAACGGAGGCAGCGCTTCAGGGCGGCGTTACTTTTTGCAGATTCGGGAAAAGGAAAAATCCACCCGCGAATACCTTTCTCTCGCCCGAAAGGTACACGGGTTGAGTCAACGCTACGGCATTCCCCTGATCATCGACGACCGGCTGGGTATCACAATGGCTGTTGACGCTGAGGGCGTCCATCTGGGCCGGAGCGACATGCCCATTGATCTTGCCAGAAGTATCTTAGGAGAAAACAAGATCATCGGTGCAACAACAAAAACGGTGGAGCAAGGCATTCCCATTGCAGGAATCTGTCTCCGTCTTATCAAGAAGAAGCTCCTTGCTTCCTATGTAAAACCGGGCCACATCCAGGGTCTCTGTCTCTGCGGCGCCAATCTGCAGGGTAATCTCATTATTTTTATCCGGGGGTGTCCAGCCAGCCGGGATATTGACAGCCTGAGAAAAGGAGGGGAACTCCACCGAAATCCGTGGAACCGATGCGGTCGATCTCCGCCAGCAGTTCCTTCCGCTCCATTTCCAGATTCTCCCTGGCCGCTGTGTGGTAGGTTTCGTTGGCCGCCTCCACCGCCAATGTTTGCATGCGGTGGAGCATGTCATGAACTTCCGCCAGCGCGCCCTCACCTACATTAGTAAGACTGATCCCGTCGTCAATGTTGCTCATAGCCTGATTCAAACCGTTGATGCGGCTGCGCATGGACTCTGAAATAGCCAAGCCCGCCGCGTCGTCCCCGGCTCTCACAATCCGATACCCGGAGGACAGCTTTTCCAGAGATTTCTTTCACTTTCCCTTCGCGATCCCCTGGTTGCGGGATGCGTTTATGGACGGCAGATTGTTCTGTATCTGCATAATAAATCACCTTCCTTCATTGCCCGTCATTTCTTATAACGCCCATTTTTGTCTTCTTATAAGCCACGCCTTCTATATTTGCCTTCTTCTCTCGTTTACTAAAATGCTCCTTTTGCTGCTTCATCCTCGCTTTTCATATTCATTCGCAGAACAGGATCGCGGAAATCCCCAATTAAAATTGCTGTTTGATCATTTCCCGATACTGGGTTGGTGTCATGCCTTTTTTACGGCGGAAGATCTTGGTGAAGTAACTCAAATCAGGGATGCCGCAGGCAGAAGCGATTTCCTGAACCGGTTCGCTGGTGGTATTCAGCAGGTAAATGGCATGGCTGATTCGGCGATCTGTCACAAAATCAGTGAGTGTTGTGCCGGTTTCCCGCTTAAAAAGAGTGGAAAGGTAACTCTTATGTACAGAAAGCTGGTCTGACAGTGCGCTCAGGCTCAGGTCGTCTTTGAAGTTTAGACAGATGAAATCAACCGCTTTCTGAATCAGCGGAGAGTAGGACCGTGTGGAGCGATTCTGAACCAGAAGACTGTATTTGTAAACCATTTCTCCCTGAATGGCATTCAGGCGGGACATGTTGTGCATGGTTTCCAACTGGATGGCAAAACGGGAGGAAAGCTCGTCCAAGTAGACTGGATGAACCCTGCCATACTGGGCTGCTTTCCGGCATAATGTATTGAAAATAATGAGATAATTCTTTTTGTCACGGATGGTGTCGGCAAGCCGCTGCTCCAGACCATAAGAATCCATCTGATTCAAGCATTCTTTTGCAGCAGCATAATCTCCCCGGGAAATGGCTTCCATCAGATTCTGCTCGCCTTGATACCGCTGTTCGATGCTTTTGGACACTTCATGATTTTGCCCCAGAGAATCAATGGTATCATATTGCAGAGGCGGCGTTCCTTTCCATTCCTGGGTTAGAATACGGTAAGGTCCGTCATAAAGGCGGTTGCAAAGACAGATAAGCATGCTTCGCATACAGCTTTTGTCCCGAAGCACCGGAAGCGAGGTATGGTATTGGGACAAAAAAGAAAAATGAGTGTCAGGGATCTGCAGCTGTTCCGTCAGGGACCGCACAAGGCCGAGGGTGGCATCTTCTGTGGCGAAAGGGCCAATGAAAAGCACCCGCTTCTGTCCGGCATTTGGAACTGGGATGCACAGATAATGACACCAGAACAGGTCCTTGATAAAATAAACAAGATGCTTTTCATGAAAGTGTTCTTCAGGCTGAAAAAATGTGGATGCCACATCTTCATCGTATTTGAGGAGTGTGTGGCGAAGATTTAAGTCAAAGGCATCGTCCCAGGGATAGGGTGCGTCAATCAGCCGCGTATGGATACGCATTTCTTCAAAAAAATTTCTGACAAAGTCCAATAATTCATTCTGCTCCATAAAAGCCTCCTGTTTGCTGCAAAACACCAATTAGTAGAATATTTATATATATTAGTATAATATACGCTTTAAACAAAAACAATCTAAATATTATATTATAAATAACAAATATTATTATGGATAAAAGCGGTAAAAAAACGTAAACTGAGTCACAGATAAAAGAATTGACAAGCAATCGACATGAATCAGGAGGGTGACATGAAAAGTCAGAAAACAAGAGAAATTCCCTTTGGAATGAGGGACCGTCTGGGATACATGTTTGGTGATTTTGGAAATGATTTTACATTTTTACTTTCATCCATGTTCCTTATGAAATTTTACACAGATGTTATGGGTGTATCGGCGGCTCTGGTAGGCGCCATGATGATGATCGCCAGAATCGTGGATGCATTTACGGATGTGACCATGGGACAGATCTGCGACAGAAGCCGGCCGGGTAAAAAAGGAAAATTCACTCCGTGGCTGCGTCGGATGTGCGGCCCTGTGGCATTGGCTTCCTTCTTAATGTATGCTGTGTGGTTTAAGGACATGCCCATGGGCTTTAAGGTATTCTGGATGTTCTTTACATATCTACTCTGGGGCAGCATCTGCTATACGGGAATCAATATTCCATACGGTTCCATGGCATCTGCCATTACTGCGGATCCGAAAGAAAGAACTTCCCTTTCCAGTTTCCGCACCATCGGGGCAACGCTGGCCAATACGGTAATCGGTGTGGTTCTCCCGCTGATCGTTTACTATGAGGATGCTCAGGGAAATACGATTTTTTCCGGTGAACGAATGATGATTGCAGCTCTGCTTTGCTCCATTGGAGCGGTGATCTGTTACCTGCTTTGCTACCATATGACAACAGAACGTGTAAAATTGGAAAAAACGACAGAGAAGTTTTCTTTTGGGGAACTGATTCGTACAACGGTTTCCAACCGGGCCCTGGTGGGAATTGTGGCAGCAGCTCTTCTTCTTTTACTGGCGCAGCTGACACTGGCTGGTATGGGCAATTACATATATCCGAATTATTTTGGCAACCGTGAAGCAATGTCTACCGCAAACCTGGGTACGACCATCATTACACTGGCTCTCTCTATGGTGATCGTAAAAATTTCCGGAAAATACGGAAGAAAGGAACTCGCCGGAGCCGGAGCAGTGGTCGGAGCTGTTGCCCTGATTGCTGCATTTATTCTGCACACAGACAATGTCTGGGTTTTCGTAGGATTGTATCTGGTATCTTCTTTAGGTACTGCTATTTTTAACCTGGTATGCTGGGCAATGATTACCGACGTTATAGATGATGCGGAAGTTCGCACCGGAAAACGGTCTGACGGAACCATTTATGCAGTCTATTCCTTTGCAAGAAAATTAGGACAGGCAGCTTCCTCCGGATTGACTGGCGGTTTGCTGACCTTAGTAGGCTACTCTGCAGTCACAACCTTTGATCCGAAGGTGGTTGACGGAATTTACAATATTACCTGTCTGGTACCCGCGGCGGGATTCCTTCTGCTGGCGCTGGCATTAAAATTCCTCTATCCGCTGGATAGAAAGAAAGTAGAAGAAAATACAAGAATTTTGAAAGAAAAGAGAGGAGAATAAACGTATGCTGTACCCTGTATTAACATCATCCCGATTATTAAGTGACCTGAGTGGAGTTTGGGATTTCAAACTGGATCACGGAAAAGGCTTTGAGGAGGAATGGTTCCAGAAGCCATTAGAGAATCCCATGACGATGCCGGTTCCGGCTGCTTACAATGACCTGAAAGAAGGGATTGACTTCAGAGATCACTATGGATGGGTATTTTATCAGAGAACCTTTTCCGTACCGGAATTTATGAAGGATCAGAGAGTAATGCTCCGTTTTGACGCAGTTGCTCATGAAGCGAAGATTTATGTGAATGGAGACCTGATCTGTACCCATAAAGGCGGATTCCTTCCATTTGAGGTGGAGATCACGGATCTGGCCGGAAAGGGAGAATGTCTGCTGACCGTAGCTGTAAACAACATCATTGATTATACCACACTGCCGGTAGGCGGAAAAAACAATATTTTAAGCGGCGGACTGCCTGGATTTGAGTCCAAGGGACCTCAGAAACCAGTGAATAATCCAAACTTTGACTTCTTTAACTACTGCGGTATCATTCGTCCGGTAAGAATTTACACCACACCAAAGTCTTACATTAGCGACATTACCGTAACAGCAGAAGTAAACGGAGCAAATGCAGCTCTGAATTACAAGATTGATACCATAGGAACCGGGGAATGTCTGGTAGAGGTATTTGACCGGGAAGGCAATAAAGTGACAGAAGCAGCCGGATGCGAAGGTGTATTAAAGATTGAACAAGTTAAACTGTGGCAGCCGTTAAATGCTTATCTTTATGATATCCGCGTGACCTTTGGCGAAGACGTTTATACACTTCCATATGGCGTCCGTACGGTTCGCATTGACGGAACAAAATTCCTGATCAATGAAAAACCATTTTATTTCAAAGGATATGGCAAACATGAGGATACCTTCCCGAATGGCCGCGGCATCAATCTGCCGATGAATACCAAAGACATTTCCCTGATGAAATGGCAGGGAGCCAACAGTTTCCGCACCAGCCATTATCCGTACAGCGAGGAAATGATGCGGCTGTGCGATCAGGAGGGGATCGTTGTCATTGACGAGACCACAGCAGTGGGTGTGAACCTGGAATTTGGCGGCGGCGCTAACTTCAATGGTCAGAAGATCAGCACCTTTGATAAAGAACATGGCGTGCAGACACAGGAACACCACAAAGAAGTGATCCGTGACCTGATCGCAAGGGATAAAAATCATGCCTGTGTTGTGATGTGGAGCATTGCAAATGAACCGGATTCTTATTCTGAGGGAGCTTATGAATATTTCGCACCTCTGTACGAACTGGCTCGCAGCCTGGATCCGCAGAAACGCCCATGTACTCTGGTCAGTGTCCAGATGGGCGGCGGTCCTGCAACGGATGTATCCGCAAAACTCAGTGATGTGATCTGCTTAAACCGCTACTATGGCTGGTATTTCGGAGCACCGGATCTGCAGGGACCGGAACTGGCCCTTCGTGAAGAACTGGATCAGTGGGCAGAATATGGTCTTCCGGTTATTTTCACAGAATACGGTGCAGATACAGTCATGGGATTCCATGATACAACTCCGGTGATGTATACTGAGGAATATCAGGTGGATTACTACAAGATGAATCACAGAGTATTCGATGACTACGATTTTGTTGTGGGAGAACAGGCATGGAACTTTGCAGACTTTGCAACCAGCCAGGGGCTTCTCCGTGTACAGGGCAACAAGAAAGGGTTATTCACCAGGGATAGAAAACCGAAACTGGCTGCCCATTACTTCAAAGAAAGATGGCATCAGATTCCGGATTTTGAATATAAGAAATAAGAAAATGGTGGGGGCGCTGGGGTTTGTCAAGTTAAATGTGTAAGTTTTTCTAAAAATATTTCAGAGAGAGATCTGAGGGGATGGGGGAGAGTCCATGAGCCTGGTTATCAGGATACTTTTAGAGGGTTCTTCTCCACCTTTGTTTTAG
>PPYF01544203.1_pt1 | contig 96659 bp, 65 predicted proteins | sample 1559871 | NCBI WGS metagenome assembly PPYF01 (sample SAMN08240021, study PRJNA423297) | Human gut metagenome, whole genome shotgun sequencing project.
GGCATGCGGACTGCAGGCAGAGAAAACTGGCCGATTTTCTCTGCACTGGAGGGATAATACAAGGCCTGATAAGACGCGCATAGCGTCGCATCAGGCATCTGCGCACGACTTATCTATGTTTACCACATCAAATCATCAGGCACTTTGAAGTCGGCATACGGGTCGTCTTCATCCTGCTCTTCGGCACTGAGCGCGCTGTGCAACACAATACTGCTGGCATCACGCTGAGCAATTTTATCGGCAACGCTGGCGGGAATAATGGCGTATTCACCTTCGCTATTGTTATCGACCAACAAGCGGGCAATCGCCAGACGACCATTAATCAACTGCGCTTGTGTGAGCTTATCGACAAAAATCTTCTTAATCAGATTGCCGTCAGTGAAGTTAAAACCAATATCGCCATTGGCAATGGTGATTCGGTTCATTTCAATGAGCTGCTTCACCTGAGCTTTATATTCTTTCGCCAACGCCGCTTGTTTTTGCTGTTCGCTAAGCTGTTTATCACGCTCAAGCTGTGCCTTTTTATTTTCTTCTACCGCCGCCCGAGCTTCACGCGCCTGAACGCGCGATTTTTTCGCCGTTCTCTCGACCTTCGCCGCTTTTTTGCTGGTGACTAATCCTGCTTTGAGCAACTGCTCTTGTAAGGTAAGTTTTGCCATCTTTGTTTCCAAACCCGCTGAATAATTTTTAGCGAGTATACCTGTAAACGCCGTGGGTGTATTGGGGGCAAGTCCCTTTCGCCCCTGCTTAATAAGGCGCGTCAGGCATCGGCACACGGCTGCATTCTTGATCTCCGACTCATCAAAATAAACACCGCCAACCCAGCAACAAGAATACCCGGTGCAGAAGCGGCCATTACGCCGACCGTGCCAGTGCCTAATGCCAGCATTTTCCCGGCCAGTAACGGACCGCTCATAGCCCCCAGACGCCCTACCGCCACGGCTGTTCCCACACCTGTTGCGCGGATCTGCGAACTGTAAAACAACGGTGCCAGGGCATACAAAACGCTTTGTCCACCTGTCGCAAACAACCCCGCGACAAATCCCGCCAGCAACATACCGTTAAATGACGACACCGTTCCAAGCGCCAGCAGCGAAGCTAACATGCCGCTATAAATCAGTAGCGACATGGTTACTGGACGCAGCTTATCCATCAATGCGCCCAACATTAACGTCCCGCTTGCCGCCCCCATTTGCAGGGCAAACATCACCCCTGCCGCCTGCGATGGCTGGAATCCTTGCTCCACCAAAAGTAGCGGTAGCCAGTTGATCAACATATAAACCACCAGCAGAGTGAAGAAATAACACAACCACAGCAGCAGCGTCGCGGTTGCCGTTTCTGGCGCAAATAAGGCACGCAGTGGTGGCGCAGCCTGTTTTTCGCCAGCGAAAACCGCTGACTCCGGCAGCCAGCGCATTAATAGCGGCACCAGAATCAACGGCACCACACCACCTACCCAAAACACCGTTTGCCATGCTAAGTTTGCCCCCGCGAAACCCAGTGTCGCCGCCAGCGCCGCGCCAATGGGAACACCGCAATACATCAGGCTCACTGCCGTCCCACGAAAACGTGGACCCGCGGCTTCAGACGTCAGGGCGATAAGATTCGGCAACGCCGCCCCCAGCCCGACACCGGTCATCAGCCGCGCAAAGACCAGTGAGGGGAAATCCCAGGCAATCGCCGTTGCCAGTGAGAACAAACCAAACAGCGCAACTGAGCCAATCAAAATACGCTTACGACCATAACGGTCTGCCAGCATCCCGCCAACCAACGCGCCGGGTAGCAAACCGAGTATTCCGGCGCTAAATATCCAGCCCATTTGCATTTTATCGAGTGCGAAAGCCTGGGCGATGCCACCCGCCGCAATGCCAGCCGCCTGAAGATCCAGCCCTTCCATCAGAGCGACCAAAAAACAAAGCCCGATGGTCAGCATCAGGCGGGATGAAGATGATGAAGGGGTACGAGTCGACATAAGATGAACCTCATTGCGAGTGCAGGTGAATCGCGACTGATACATTGCCAGCCGCGTAATCAGAACTATTTAATGACTGCCTATGGGCGAAATGTAGGCCGGATAAGGCGTTCACGCCGCATCCGGCAGTCGTGCTGGGATGGGCATACAAAATGCACGTTCTCGGCAGTCATCATTATTTGTTGTTGCGCAGATCCAGCGCCACGTCAACGATCATATCCTCCTGGCCGCCAACCATCCGGCGTTTGCCCAGCTCAACGAGAATATCCACCGCACTTAAGCCATAACGCGCCGCCGCCGTTTCACAGTGACGCAGGAAGCTCGAGTAAACACCAGCGTATCCCAGCGCCAGCGTTTCGCGATCGACTCGTACCGGTCGATCCTGCAACGGACGCACCAGGTCGTCGGCGGCATCCATTAACGCATAGAGATCGGTCCCATGCTGCCAGCCCAGTTTATCCGCGGCGGCAATAAACACTTCCAGCGGTGCGTTACCTGCGCCCGCGCCCATTCCCGCGAGGCTGGCGTCGATTCGGTCGCAGCCCTCTTCCACCGCCGCGATAGAGTTCGCCACGCCAAGACTCAGGTTATGGTGAGCGTGCATGCCAGTTTGCGTTTCTGGTTTCAGCTCTGCTTTCAGGGCGCGGAAACGGTCACGGATATCGCTCATGTTCATCGCACCGCCAGAATCCACCACATAAATACAGGTCGCACCGTAGCCTTCCATCAGCTTTGCCTGCTTTGCGAGATTCTCCGGCGTGGTCATATGGCTCATCATCAGAAAACCAACGGTGTCCATTCCGAGCTCGCGGGCATACTGAATATGCTGGGCGGAAACATCAGCTTCGGTACAGTGCGTTGCCACACGAACCACCCGCGCGCCAGCCTGCCAGGCATTTTTCAGATCGTGAATAGTGCCGATTCCTGGCAGCAACAACGTCGCGATTTTGGCGTGCTTCACCACATCCGCCGCTGCTTCAATCCATTCAAGGTCGCTATGTGCGCCGAAACCATAGTTAAAGCTGGAACCCTGCAAACCGTCGCCATGGGCCACTTCAATCGAATCCACGCGGGCATCGTCCAGTGCTTTGGCAATCTGGCGAACGTTTTCCAGCGAATACTGATGACGAATGGCGTGCATACCGTCACGCAACGTGACGTCCGAGATATAAAGTTTTTTACCGTTCATGCCGCTTCTCCTGCCTTGCGCGCCAGTGACTGGGCCATTTTTTCCGCTGTCGCCAGCGCACTGGAAGTCATAATGTCGAGGTTGCCCGCATAGGCAGGCAGATAATGCGCTGCGCCTTCGACTTCCAGCCAGACCGCTGTTTTCAGTCCGGAGAATTGCCCCACGCCCGGTAAATTGACCGGTTTATCCTGCGGGATAACTTCAAACTGCACGCGCTGTTTCAGGCGATAACCCGGTACGTAAGCCTGCACCGCCTCAGCCATTTCATTGATTGAGGCTTCGATATCATCTTGTGAAGCTTCGTCGCTCAATACATACACCGTGTCACGCATCATCAACGGTGGCTCTGCTGGGTTAAGCACAATAATCGCCTTCCCTTTTGCCGCGCCGCCCACCACTTCAATGGCTCGGGAAGTGGTTTCCGTAAATTCATCGATATTGGCACGCGTGCCAGGTCCGGCAGATTTACTGGCGATAGAAGCGATAATTTCGGCGTAATGAACACGCGCCACGCGTGAAACTGCCGCCACCATTGGAATGGTGGCCTGGCCGCCGCAGGTGACCATGTTGACGTTCAGTTGATCGACGTTCGCCTCGAGGTTAACCACCGGCACGCAGTAAGGGCCGATGGCAGCAGGCGTCAGGTCAATTAAGCGAATATCCGGTTTCGCTTCGCGTAAAGCGGCATCGTTTTTCACATGCGCGCCCGCGCTGGTCGCATCAAATACAATGTCGATATCAGCAAATTCAGGCATGTTCATCAGCCCGATCACCCCTTCATGGGTGGTGGCGACGCCCATACGTCTGGCACGCGCCAGACCGTCGGACTGAGGATCAATGCCGACCATCACCGCCATCTCCAGATGCTGACCGTGACGCAAAATTTTAATCATCAGATCGGTGCCAATGTTGCCAGAACCGATAATGGCGACTTTACGCTTACTCATGACAGACTTCCTTTTGGGGCTGCGCTTGAAAATGTCGCAGCAACTGAACCTATGCCTTCAATATGGGCTTCAAAACGATCGCCCGCATTCACTGCCACCATCGGACCTAATGCCCCGGTAAGAATGATATCTCCGGCGCGCAGCGGTTCACCCAGGCTGGCCATTTTGCGTGCCAGCCAGACGGCGGCATTAAGCGGATGTCCCAGGCATTCGCTGCCGCGCCCGCTGGAAACCTCTTCGTTATTACGCGTCATCTTCATGGCGCAGTTTTTCAGGTCTAACCCCGCCGGACGTTGCGCCGGACCGCCGATGACATACACCCCGCAGGAAGCGTTATCTGCCACGGTATCGACAAACTGAATCGACCAGTCGCGAATGCGGCTACCCACCACCTCCAGCGCCGGAAGTACCCATTCAATGGCGTTATACAATTCGTCGAAGGTGATATCGGTTGCGGGCAAATCGCGGTTCAACACCAGTGCGATCTCCGCTTCAATGCGGGGTTGCAGAACACGGGAAAAAGGAATGATTTCGTTATCGCCATAACACATGTCGGCAAATAACGTCCCAAAATCCGGTTGATCAACGCCCAGTTGTTGTTGCACTTTCGGATGCGTCAGGCCCACTTTACGCCCTACCACGCGACGCCCCTGCACAACGTCATATTGCACATTTATGTGCTGAATGGCGTAGGCCGCTTCAGCGTTATCGATACCAATCAGATCGCGCAGCGGCGCAATCGCTTCGCCCTGCTCTGCGGCGCGGCGTAAATCCGCCGCCAGTTGCTCAAGAGTATGCTTCGTCATGACCATTCCTTAAGGGCGTGCGAGGAAATTCAGCACCAATTGATTGAAAGCGTCGGCATGTTCCCACTGCGCCCAGTGACCACAGTCGCGGAAGATATGCAGTTCAGAACCGGCAATGCCGGACAGCAGACGCAGACCCGCATCCATCGGCACAAAGCGGTCGTTGCGCCCCCAGACAATCAGGGTTTGCGCTTTGATTTCCGCCAGACGTGGGCCAAAATCCGGGAACTGTTTCGGATTAGCTTCCAGGCTCTTAACGAAGTTTTCCAGGTGATCGCGGCGCGACAGCATATTATTCAGGCGCGCTTCAAACAGGGCGTCGGTCAAATCGCTGGTATCGAAAACGAAGATATCCATCATCAGCTTCAGGTTTTCGATAGTCGGCTGACGATAAAGCTGATTCAGTCGCTTAATACCTTCGGTTGGCATCGGCGTAAACAAACTCATGCCGCCCGTACCGCCGCCCATCAGCACCAGTTTGCCGACGCGCTCCGGCCAGTTAAGGGTGAACGCCACAGAACTATGGCCGCCCATCGAGTTGCCCAGCAGGTGGATTTTGGCGATATCCAGTTGATCCACCACGCTTTTCAGGATTCGTGCATTAAGATCCGATCGTGAACCACTATTAACGATCGAATCGCTTTTGCCCCAACCCGGACAATCCAGCAGGATTACCCGATAGCCCGCCTCTACCAGCGGATCGATATTGCGGCTGAAGTTCGCCCAGCCAGTAGCACCCGGGCCGGAACCATGCAGCAGGACAACGGTTTCGTCGCCTTGTCCGCAGTCATTAAAATGGATGCGCAGCGTTTTACCCGCTTCTTCTACATTCAGAAAACGGCTGGTGGCGGCTTCGGTTTGTGGCTGATAACTCATCATCTTCTCCTGCATATTCAGTTCTCTGTTCTGGCGCTTAACGAGCCAAATCCGGCAATCCACTCCGGGATTGGGCGGTAATAACGCCCTTCGCTACGCCAGTTGCCAAATGTAGAAATAGCGGCAAAAGCGGCGACCCAGGTTTTGATTTCATGTGTCGACTTTCCGGCAATGGCGGAAAGCTCTTCGTTACTGACGGCATCCAGTTCCTGTATGCGTCCCTGCTCCAGCAAAGTCATGAACTGGTTATCCCAAATCGGGTTGAGCGGATGCAGAGTTCTCTGATCCTCAACAAACTTCTCAGCGGCGCTAATCACCCGTTGCTGACGCAATTCGCGCTCACTGGCGGGTAAATCTTTCCCGCTCCCCAACAGACGGTCGCGCATATGGGCATCGGCTTTCGCCAGTTCGGGCACCGGCGGCTGATGGGAAAGCCCACCGGAACCCAGGAACAGCACGCGTTTATTGAGAGTGCTGGTGAAACGTCCAATGGCTTCACCCAACATGCGGGTACGCTGGAAACCGGGCAGCGGCGTGGCGACACCGTTGATGAACACAGGCAGAACTGGCACCTTATCCAGCCCACCGAGCAGGAACTCCAGCGGCTGGGCGAACCCGTGGTCCACCTGCATACAGTAAGAAACGGCAAGATCGATCCCGCTCTTCATGACAGCATGCGCACAGGCCTCCGCCAGCTCCACAGGCACGGGCAGCTCTCCTGCCGCACTGCCGAAATCACCAATTGCCGTCGCTCCAACGCCTAAACAGAACGGTGGCATCACGTCATAGAAAAAGCCGTTGTAGTGATCTGGCGCAAACAGCACCACCAGTTCAGGGGAGAAAGCCGCAATACGCTCGCGGGCGCTGGCAATCACGCCATTGACCTCATCGAGCACCTCTTGCGCCGGGTCGACATACCCCACCAACGGCGAGTGGGAAAGACAGTGAAGATAAGCGTGCATATCAGGCTACCTTTTCGACAGAAACGTCGGCATCAGGGCGGGTCAGCGTCATCACCGACGCCAGTTTATTCAGCGTATTGCCCAGGGTTTGCGGAATGGCGGTGGCGGCAACAAAGCGATCCGGGCGCATCACCACCAGCGAAGCATTGTGTTGCGCGAACCAGCTACGCAGACGACCTTGCGTATCGCCCACGCGTAGCACGCCGTCGTGGTTATCCTGTGCGGTATGAATTTGCACTTCCGGCACCACCTGAATGAAGCGTGTGCCCAACGCGCGCCACTGCTGGATTTGCTCGTCGCTCATCCCCCACAGTGGATTGCATCCCCAGCCAATTACCGCGAAGTTCGCGCCAATCGCGTTATCGAGCAGCGTCACGTCGCCGTTTTCCAGCGTGACTTTCGGCTGAATAAACATCTTGCCGACCGGAGAGTGCTTCGCTTCGCCCTCACGTACCAGCGCACCGCCGTAATATTGCGGCATCGGCTTGAAGCGCATTTCGAGGAAGTAGCGTTTTACTGGCGGCAGATAATTCAGTAGCCAGGAAACGCCGTCACGTAACGTACCCTGCCAGCGTTTCGGCGGAGCCAGCACGTTGCCCGCCGTCACGGACAGGTCAATCATCGCTTTGGCGTGATCGCGACGTTCTTGTTGATAGGTATCGAGCAGCGCATCGCGGGCTTTCCCCTGGATAACCAACGCCAGTTTCCAGGCGAGGTTAAAGGCGTCGCGCATACCACTGTTATAGCCCTGCCCCTGCCACACCGGCATGATGTGCGCGGCATCGCCCGCCAGCAGTACGCGATCAATACGGAAACGTTGCGCCAGTCGCGCGTTATGGGTGTAGACACGCTGGCGAATCAATTCAACATTGTCCGGATTAGGCAGCACTTTGCTTAACAGCTTGCGCATATTTTGCGGCTCACGCAGCTGCTCTTCGGTTTCTCCCGGCATCACCATAAATTCAAAGCGACGTACCGCATGAGGCAGCGCGGCAGAAACATACGGGCGCACCGGATCGCAACACAAATAGATATGCGGCGTACTTAACGGATCGTTGGCGATATCTACCACAATCCACTGATTTGGCGCAGTTTTACCTTCAAACGGCACATTCAGAGTGCGACGGACAAAACTTGCTCCACCGTCACAGGCTACCAGCCACTGGGCTTTGACCGTTTCCCGCTGCCCTTCTGCCGTTTTCAGGTGCAAGGTCACTTCGTCATTTTGCTGGCTGAAGGCCTCCAGCTCGCGGGCAAACAAGCAGCGCACATTCGGAAAACGCGACAACCCTTCCAGCATCACCGCATCGACCTGTGGCTGAATAAAGGCGTTACGGCGCGGCCAGCCAAATTCATCGGTCATTGGCTGAATATCAGCAAAACAGCGGCCTTTTGGGGTGAGAAAACGCATCGCGTGCCACGGTGTAGTGTGCGGCAGAACATTCTCGACCAGGCCGACCGACTGCATGGTGCGCAGCGCCTCGTCATCAATACCAATCGCACGCGGGTAGTCGATCAACTTATCGAGTTTCTCCACCACCAGCACGTCAATGCCCATCTGACCGAGATAGTTCGCCATCATCAGCCCAACCGGACCGGCACCAGCGATCGCCACCTGAACGCTATGGTTAACAGCAGGCTGGATGTCAGGGTGTTGTATTGCCATTTCAGTACCTCACGACTCGGACAAAATGCCGTTGCGCGCACAGTACAGCGCAACTTATTTTGTTAAAAACATGTAAATGATTTTTTATTGTGCGCTCAGTATAGGAAGGGTGTTTTCGGCTACAATCAAAACATGCCCGAATGTGCACCAGGTGCACAACGTTGTTTTAACTATAGAAATGTCAATTAATATGCAGAACAATGAGCAGACGGAATACAAAACCGTGCGCGGCTTAACCCGCGGTCTAATGTTATTAAATATGTTAAATAAACTTGATGGCGGTGCCAGCGTCGGGCTGCTGGCGGAACTCAGCGGCCTGCATCGCACCACTGTGCGGCGACTGCTGGAGACGCTGCAGGAAGAGGGATATGTCCGCCGTAGCCCCTCCGATGATAGTTTTCGACTGACCATCAAAGTGCGGCAATTAAGCGAAGGATTTCGTGACGAACAGTGGATTTCTGCACTGGCGGCCCCACTGCTGGGCGATCTGTTGCGCGAAGTGGTATGGCCGACAGATGTGTCCACGCTGGATGTTGATGCAATGGTGGTACGCGAAACCACTCACCGTTTCAGCCGCTTATCCTTTCACCGGGCAATGGTCGGGCGACGTTTGCCGCTTCTGAAAACCGCCTCGGGCCTGACCTGGCTGGCCTTTTGCCCGGAACAAGACCGCAAGGAATTAATCGAAATGTTAGCCTCCCGCCCCGGTGATGACTATCAACTGGCACGGGAACCGTTAAAGCTGGAAGCCATTCTGGCGCGCGCGCGCAAAGAGGGTTACGGACAGAACTACCGCGGCTGGGATCAGGAGGAGAAGATTGCCTCTATCGCCGTACCGCTGCGCAGTGAACAACGGGTGATTGGCTGTCTGAATCTGGTGTATATGGCGAGCGCAATGACCATTGAACAGGCAGCGGAAAAGCATCTTCCGGCGCTACAACGGGTAGCAAAACAGATCGAAGAAGGGGTTGAATCGCAGGCTATTCTGGTGGCCGGACGGCGAAGCGGCGTGCATTTACGTTGACACCATCGAATGGCGCAAAACCTTTCGTGGTATGGCATGATAGCGCCCGGAAGAGAGTCAATTCAGGGTGGTGAATGTGAAACCAGTAACGCTATACGATGTCGCAGAGTATGCCGGTGTCTCTTATCAGACCGTTTCTCGCGTGGTGAACCAGGCCAGCCACGTTTCTGCGAAAACGCGAGAAAAAGTGGAAGCGGCGATGGCGGAGCTGAATTACATTCCCAACCGCGTGGCACAACAACTGGCGGGCAAACAGTCGTTGCTGATTGGCGTTGCCACCTCCAGTCTGGCCCTGCACGCGCCGTCGCAAATTGTCGCGGCGATTAAATCTCGCGCCGATCAACTGGGTGCCAGCGTGGTGGTGTCGATGGTAGAACGAAGCGGCGTCGAAGCCTGTAAAGCGGCGGTGCACAATCTTCTCGCGCAACGCGTCAGTGGGCTGATCATTAACTATCCGCTGGATGACCAGGATGCCATTGCTGTGGAAGCTGCCTGCACTAATGTTCCGGCGTTATTTCTTGATGTCTCTGACCAGACACCCATCAACAGTATTATTTTCTCCCATGAAGACGGTACGCGACTGGGCGTGGAACATCTGGTCGCATTGGGTCACCAGCAAATCGCGCTGTTAGCGGGCCCATTAAGTTCTGTCTCGGCGCGTCTGCGTCTGGCTGGCTGGCATAAATATCTCACTCGCAATCAAATTCAGCCGATAGCGGAACGGGAAGGCGACTGGAGTGCCATGTCCGGTTTTCAACAAACCATGCAAATGCTGAATGAGGGCATCGTTCCCACTGCGATGCTGGTTGCCAACGATCAGATGGCGCTGGGCGCAATGCGCGCCATTACCGAGTCCGGGCTGCGCGTTGGTGCGGATATCTCGGTAGTGGGATACGACGATACCGAAGACAGCTCATGTTATATCCCGCCGTTAACCACCATCAAACAGGATTTTCGCCTGCTGGGGCAAACCAGCGTGGACCGCTTGCTGCAACTCTCTCAGGGCCAGGCGGTGAAGGGCAATCAGCTGTTGCCCGTCTCACTGGTGAAAAGAAAAACCACCCTGGCGCCCAATACGCAAACCGCCTCTCCCCGCGCGTTGGCCGATTCATTAATGCAGCTGGCACGACAGGTTTCCCGACTGGAAAGCGGGCAGTGAGCGCAACGCAATTAATGTGAGTTAGCTCACTCATTAGGCACCCCAGGCTTTACACTTTATGCTTCCGGCTCGTATGTTGTGTGAAATTGTGAGCGGATAACAATTTCACACAGGAAACAGCTATGACCATGATTACGGATTCACTGGCCGTCGTTTTACAACGTCGTGACTGGGAAAACCCTGGCGTTACACAACTTAATCGCCTTGCGGCACATCCCCCTTTCGCCAGCTGGCGTAATAGCGAAGAAGCCCGCACCGATCGCCCTTCCCAACAGTTGCGCAGCCTGAATGGCGAATGGCGCTTTGCCTGGTTTCCGGCACCAGAAGCGGTGCCGGAAAGCTGGCTGGAGTGCGATCTTCCTGAGGCCGATACTGTCGTCGTCCCCTCAAACTGGCAGATGCACGGTTACGATGCGCCCATCTACACCAACGTGACCTATCCCATTACGGTCAATCCGCCGTTTGTTCCCACGGAGAATCCGACGGGTTGTTACTCGCTCACATTTAATGTTGATGAAAGCTGGCTACAGGAAGGCCAGACGCGAATTATTTTTGATGGCGTTAACTCGGCGTTTCATCTGTGGTGCAACGGTCGCTGGGTCGGTTACGGTCAGGACAGTCGTTTGCCGTCTGAATTTGACCTGAGCGCATTTTTACGCGCCGGAGAAAACCGCCTCGCGGTGATGGTGCTGCGCTGGAGTGACGGCAGTTATCTGGAAGATCAGGATATGTGGCGGATGAGCGGCATTTTCCGTGACGTCTCGTTGCTGCATAAACCGACTACACAAATCAGCGATTTCCATGTTGCCACTCGCTTTAATGATGATTTCAGCCGCGCTGTACTGGAGGCTGAAGTTCAGATGTGCGGCGAGTTGCGTGACTACCTACGGGTAACAGTTTCTTTATGGCAGGGTGAAACGCAGGTCGCCAGCGGCACCGCGCCTTTCGGCGGTGAAATTATCGATGAGCGTGGTAGTTATGCCGATCGCGTCACACTACGTCTGAACGTCGAAAACCCGAAACTGTGGAGCGCCGAAATCCCGAATCTCTATCGTGCGGTGGTTGAACTGCACACCGCCGACGGCACGCTGATTGAAGCAGAAGCCTGCGATGTCGGTTTCCGCGAGGTGCGGATTGAAAATGGTCTGCTGCTGCTGAACGGCAAGCCGTTGCTGATTCGAGGCGTTAACCGTCACGAGCATCATCCTCTGCATGGTCAGGTCATGGATGAGCAGACGATGGTGCAGGATATCCTGCTGATGAAGCAGAACAACTTTAACGCCGTGCGCTGTTCGCATTATCCGAACCATCCGCTGTGGTACACGCTGTGCGACCGCTACGGCCTGTATGTGGTGGATGAAGCCAATATTGAAACCCACGGCATGGTGCCAATGAATCGTCTGACCGATGATCCGCGCTGGCTACCGGCGATGAGCGAACGCGTAACGCGAATGGTGCAGCGCGATCGTAATCACCCGAGTGTGATCATCTGGTCGCTGGGAAATGAGTCAGGCCACGGCGCTAATCACGACGCACTCTATCGCTGGATCAAATCTGTCGATCCATCCCGCCCGGTGCAGTATGAAGGCGGCGGAGCCGACACCACGGCCACCGATATTATTTGCCCGATGTACGCGCGCGTGGATGAAGACCAGCCCTTCCCGGCTGTGCCGAAATGGTCCATCAAAAAATGGCTTTCGCTACCTGGAGAGACGCGCCCGCTGATCCTTTGCGAATACGCCCACGCGATGGGTAACAGTCTTGGCGGCTTCGCTAAATACTGGCAGGCGTTTCGTCAGTACCCCCGTTTACAGGGCGGCTTCGTCTGGGACTGGGTGGATCAGTCGCTGATTAAATATGATGAAAACGGCAACCCGTGGTCGGCTTACGGCGGTGATTTTGGCGATACGCCGAACGATCGCCAGTTCTGTATGAACGGTCTGGTCTTTGCCGACCGCACGCCGCATCCAGCGCTGACGGAAGCAAAACACCAGCAGCAGTTTTTCCAGTTCCGTTTATCCGGGCAAACCATCGAAGTGACCAGCGAATACCTGTTCCGTCATAGCGATAACGAGCTCCTGCACTGGATGGTGGCGCTGGATGGTAAGCCGCTGGCAAGCGGTGAAGTGCCTCTGGATGTCGCTCCACAAGGTAAACAGTTGATTGAACTGCCTGAACTACCGCAGCCGGAGAGCGCCGGGCAACTCTGGCTCACAGTACGCGTAGTGCAACCGAACGCGACCGCATGGTCAGAAGCCGGGCACATCAGCGCCTGGCAGCAGTGGCGTCTGGCGGAAAACCTCAGTGTGACGCTCCCCTCCGCGTCCCATATCATCCCGCAACTAACCACCAGCGAAACGGATTTTTGCATCGAGCTGGGTAATAAGCGTTGGCAATTTAACCGTCAGTCAGGCCTTCTTTCACAGATGTGGATTGGCGATAAAAAACAACTGCTGACGCCGCTGCGCGATCAGTTCACCCGCGCACCGCTGGATAACGACATTGGCGTAAGTGAAGCGACCCGTATTGACCCTAACGCCTGGGTCGAACGCTGGAAGGCGACGGGCCATTACCAGGCCGAAGCGGCGTTGTTGCAGTGCACGGCAGATACACTTGCCGACGCGGTGCTGATTACGACCGCTCACGCGTGGCAGCATCAGGGAAAAACCTTATTTATCAGCCGGAAAACCTACCGGATTGATGGTAGTGGTCAAATGGCGATTACCGTTGATGTTGAAGTAGCGAGCGATACACCGCATCCGGCTCGGATTGGCCTGACCTGCCAGCTGGCGCAGGTCGCAGAACGGGTAAACTGGCTCGGATTAGGGCCGCAAGAAAACTATCCCGACCGCCTTACTGCCGCCTGTTTTGACCGCTGGGATCTGCCATTGTCAGACATGTATACCCCGTACGTCTTCCCGAGCGAAAACGGTCTGCGCTGCGGGACGCGCGAATTGAATTATGGCCCACACCAGTGGCGCGGCGACTTCCAGTTCAATATCAGTCGCTACAGCCAACAACAACTGATGGAAACCAGCCATCGCCATCTGCTGCACGCGGAAGAAGGCACATGGCTGAATATCGACGGTTTCCATATGGGGATTGGTGGCGACGACTCCTGGAGCCCGTCAGTATCGGCGGAATTCCAGCTGAGCGCCGGTCGCTACCATTACCAGTTGGTCTGGTGTCAAAAATAATAATAACCGGGCAGGCCATGTCTGCCCGTATTTCGCGTAAGGAAATCCATTATGTACTATTTAAAAAACACAAACTTTTGGATGTTCGGTTTATTCTTTTTCTTTTACTTTTTTATCATGGGAGCCTACTTCCCGTTTTTCCCGATTTGGCTACATGACATCAACCATATCAGCAAAAGTGATACGGGTATTATTTTTGCCGCTATTTCTCTGTTCTCGCTATTATTCCAACCGCTGTTTGGTCTGCTTTCTGACAAACTCGGGCTGCGCAAATACCTGCTGTGGATTATTACCGGCATGTTAGTGATGTTTGCGCCGTTCTTTATTTTTATCTTCGGGCCACTGTTACAATACAACATTTTAGTAGGATCGATTGTTGGTGGTATTTATCTAGGCTTTTGTTTTAACGCCGGTGCGCCAGCAGTAGAGGCATTTATTGAGAAAGTCAGCCGTCGCAGTAATTTCGAATTTGGTCGCGCGCGGATGTTTGGCTGTGTTGGCTGGGCGCTGTGTGCCTCGATTGTCGGCATCATGTTCACCATCAATAATCAGTTTGTTTTCTGGCTGGGTTCTGGCTGTGCACTCATCCTCGCCGTTTTACTCTTTTTCGCCAAAACGGATGCGCCCTCTTCCGCCACGGTTGCCAATGCGGTAGGTGCCAACCATTCGGCATTTAGCCTTAAGCTGGCGCTGGAACTGTTCAGACAGCCAAAACTGTGGTTTTTGTCACTGTATGTTATTGGCGTTTCCTGCACCTACGATGTTTTTGACCAACAGTTTGCTAATTTCTTTACTTCGTTCTTTGCTACCGGTGAACAGGGTACGCGGGTATTTGGCTACGTAACGACAATGGGCGAATTACTTAACGCCTCGATTATGTTCTTTGCGCCACTGATCATTAATCGCATCGGTGGGAAAAACGCCCTGCTGCTGGCTGGCACTATTATGTCTGTACGTATTATTGGCTCATCGTTCGCCACCTCAGCGCTGGAAGTGGTTATTCTGAAAACGCTGCATATGTTTGAAGTACCGTTCCTGCTGGTGGGCTGCTTTAAATATATTACCAGCCAGTTTGAAGTGCGTTTTTCAGCGACGATTTATCTGGTCTGTTTCTGCTTCTTTAAGCAACTGGCGATGATTTTTATGTCTGTACTGGCGGGCAATATGTATGAAAGCATCGGTTTCCAGGGCGCTTATCTGGTGCTGGGTCTGGTGGCGCTGGGCTTCACCTTAATTTCCGTGTTCACGCTTAGCGGCCCCGGCCCGCTTTCTCTACTGCGTCGTCAGGTGAATGAAGTCGCTTAAGCAATCAATGTCGGATGCGGCGCGAGCGCCTTATCCGACCAACATATCAGGACGGAATGATCGCAATGAACATGTCGATGACAGAAAGAATAAAAGCAGGCAAGCTATTTACCGATATGTGCGAAGGCTTACCGGAAAAAAGACTTCGTGGGAAAACGTTAATGTATGAGTTTAATCACTCGCATCCATCAGAAGTTGAAAAAAGAGAAAGCCTGATTAAAGAAATGTTTGCCACGGTAGGGGAAAACGCCTGGATAGAACCACCTGTCTATTTCTCTTACGGTTCCAACATCCATATAGGCCGCAATTTTTATGCAAATTTCAATTTAACCATTGTCGACGACTACACGGTAACGATCGGTGATAACGTATTGATTGCACCCAATGTTACTCTTTCCGTTACGGGACACCCTGTACACCATGAATTGAGAAAAAACGGTGAGATGTACTCTTTTCCGATAACGATTGGCAATAACGTCTGGATCGGAAGTCATGTGGTTATTAATCCAGGCGTCACCATCGGGGATAATTCTGTTATTGGCGCGGGTAGTGTCGTCATAAAAGACATTCCACCAAACGTCGTGGCTGCTGGCGTTCCTTGCCGGGTTATTCGCGAAATAAACGACCGGGATAAGCAATATTATTTCAGAGATTACAAAGTTGAATCGTCAGTTTAAATTATAAAAATTGCCTGATACGCTTCGCTTATCAGGCCTACAAATTCAGTGATCTACGTAGGCCGCATCCGGCGTGAACAAAGCGCAGAAACAAGAGTCGCATCATGCCTCTTTGACCCACAGCTGCGGAAAACGTGCTGGTGCAAAACGCAGGGTTATAATCATCAGCCCAACGACACACAGCGCATGAAACGCCCAGTCCATCAGGTAATTGCCGCTGATACTACGCAGCACACCAGAAAACCAAGGGGCAAGCCCGGCGATGATAAAACCGATCCCCTGCATAAACGCCACCAGCTTGCCAGCAATAGCTGGTTGCGCAGAGTGATCGAGCGCCAGCAGCAAACAGAGCGGAAACGCGCCGCCCAGACCTAACCCACACACCATCGCCCACAATACCGGCAATTGCAGCGGCAGCCAGATAAAGCCGCAGAACCCCACCAGTTGTAACACCAGCGCCAGCATTAACAGTTTGCGCCGATCCTGATGGCGAGCCATAGCAGGCATCAGCAAAGCTCCTGCGGCTTGCCCAAGCGTCATCAATGCCAGTAAGGAACCGCTGTACTGCGCGCTGGCACCAATCTCAATATAGAAAGCGGGTAACCAGGCAATCAGGCTGGCGTAACCGCCGTTAATCAGACCGAAGTAAACACCCAGCGTCCACGCGCGGGGAGTGAATACCACGCGAACCGGAGTGGTTGTTGTCTTGTGGGAAGAGGCGACCTCGCGGGCGCTTTGCCACCACCAGGCAAAGAGCGCAACAACGGCAGGCAGCGCCCACCAGGCGAGTGTTTGATACCAGGTTTCGCTATGTTGAACTAACCAGGGCGTTATGGCGGCACCAAGTCCACCGCCGCCCATCAGAGCCGCAGACCACAGCCCCATCACCAGTGGCGTGCGTTGCTGAAACCGCCGTTTAATCACTGAAGGCATCACCGCCTGAATGATACCGATCCCCACCCCACCAAGCAGTGCGCTGCTAAGCAGCAGCACACTTTGGGGGTAAAGCTCACGCATCAATGCACCGACGGCAATCAGCAACAGACTGATGGCGACGCTGCGACGTTCGCTGACATGCTGATGAAGCCAGCTTCCGGCCAGCGCCAGCCCGCCCATGGTGACCACCGGCAGAGCGGTCAACAGGGCAGCCACGCTAAAGCTCATTCCGCTCGCCTGGCGCAATTGCGGTAGCAGTGGACCGACGGAGGTGAGCAGTGGTCGCATATTAAGACCAATCAGCACCAGAACCAGCAGCATCGTGAACGTCTTTTGATGGTTGCGCATGGCTGTCAGAACGGTTTGGTCGGCAGATATTTACCATCTAAGGTGATGACCGCACGTTCGCCACCTTCCGGGTCCGCCACTTTCTTAACGTCGAGTTTGAAGTTAATCGCGCTGATAATGCCATCGCCAAACTTCTCATGAACCAACGCTTTCAGGGTTGTGCCGTACACCTGCAACATTTCATAGAAACGATACATCGTTGGGTCGGTTGGAATACGGTCATCAATGCAGCCACGCAGTGGAATCATCTGCAACAGTAGAATGGCGTCTTCGTCGAGATCCAGCTTCGCCCCGACCAGGCGGGCGGCGTCGGCAGGAAGCGCCTGCTGCCCCAGCAAAGCCGCGGTTACAAAGGCTTCTGCCAGACCGGTGCCGTCGGCAATCTCGGCAAATGAGAGATCTTTTTTAGCTTTGCTGAGCAAAATGGCATCGGCAAGATCAAGACGAATATTGCGGTTAATTTGCGACTGAATCATGGTGCATCTCCTGATGGTTTAAAAATAAGGTTACGCTGCGGTCGGTTGGCGTAGCGGTATGGCACAAACGCGCGGATTAGCTGCCAGTGGCACAAACTGGCGGGTTGCGCCGTCAAACGCTGCGATGCTGCCGCTTTCAATGTCGTAGACCCAGCCGTGCAGGGCGATCCGCCCCTCTTCGAGCGCCAGGCGCACCGATGGATGAGTTTGCAAATTAGCCAACTGAGCAATGACGTTTTCACGTACCATCGCCGCAGCTTTTGACGGTAAATCGGAATGCGGGCGCGCCTCATTAACGACGCGGGCTGAATCGGCATAACGCAGCCAGTGGGAGACGGCAGGCATATGGTCCATGCACTGACAGCTGGCAATGGCGGTCATCGCGCCACAGTTGGAATGACCGCAAATCACAATGTCAGATACCCGAAGCGCAGCGACGGCATACTCCACCGAAGCAGAAACGCCACCGGGTTCCGGCCCGTAGGAAGGGACGATATTGCCCGCGTTGCGAATAACGAACAGATCGCCAGGCTCACGTTGCGTCACCAGCTCAGGGACCAGACGGCTGTCGGAGCAGGAGATAAAAAGTGTGCGCGGGCTTTGCTGTGTCGCCAGCTGTTTAAACAAGGCTTCCCGCTTCGGAAATGCCTCGCGCTGGAATTTAAGGAATCCATCAATAATCTCTTTCACCGTTAACCTCTGTCTGTCTCTGGAATGAGAGGCAGACTACTCGCCGATTGTCATAAGGTAAAAGTCTCATTTATGATGAGTTCTATTGGATTTACTTATAGGTTGGCGAATGCTCTCTCGACATATCAATTATTTTCTTGCCGTGGCTGAACATGGCAGCTTCACCCGTGCCGCCAGTGCGTTGCACGTCTCTCAGCCTGCGCTTTCCCAGCAGATTCGCCAGTTAGAGGAGAGTTTAGGCGTGCCGCTGTTTGACCGTAGCGGGCGAACGATTCGTCTCACCGATGCAGGAGAAGTCTGGCGACAGTACGCCAGCCGGGCGTTACAGGAACTGGGAGCGGGTAAACGGGCGATTCATGATGTTGCCGATCTGACGCGAGGATCGCTGCGTATCGCCGTCACCCCCACCTTTACAAGCTACTTTATCGGCCCTTTAATGGCGGATTTCTATGCGCGCTACCCCGGCATCACGCTCCAGCTACAGGAAATGTCGCAGGAGAAAATCGAAGATCTGCTTTGTCGCGACGAGCTGGACGTTGGGATTGCCTTCGCGCCTGTGCATTCGCCGGAGCTGGAGGCAATTCCTTTACTGACAGAAAGTTTAGCGTTAGTCGTGGCGCAACATCATCCGCTGGCTGCCTGTGAACAGGTGGCGTTGAGTCGCTTGCATGATGAAAAACTGGTCCTGCTCAGCGCGGAATTTGCCACCAGAGAGCAAATTGACCACTACTGCGAGAAAGCGGGGCTACATCCACAGGTGGTCATTGAGGCGAACTCAATTAGCGCGGTTCTGGAGCTGATTCGCCGCACTTCCCTTTCCACATTGTTACCAGCAGCGATTGCCACACAACATGACGGGCTTAAAGCGATTTCTCTTGCCCCGCCACTACTGGAGAGAACGGCGGTTTTGTTGCGGCGGAAAAATAGCTGGCAGACAGCCGCCGCGAAGGCATTTTTGCACATGGCGTTGGAGGAATGTGCGGATGTTGGCGAGAATGAATCACGGTAGCCACTGACACAGGTCAGTGGCTCTTCAACACAGAGGAAATTACCGTTTGTAATCGATGGCTTCTGGCTGCTCCAGATATACGGTGGTTTGTGCCGGTTGTGTACTGGCAATCACCTTGCCGCCACGTACCGAATAACGTACCGGAACCTGACGGCGCAGCGCATCAAATCCATTTTCAGCCGGCAGGATAATCAGGTTTGCGCTGTTTCCGGCGGCAATGCCGTAATCCTGCAAATTCAATGTTCTGGCACTGTGGTGGGTGATTAAATTCAGGCCATCGTTAATCTGCCCGTAGCCCATCAACTGGCAAACATGCAGCCCCATATGCAGCACTTGCAGCATATTCGCCGTTCCCAGCGGATACCACGGATCGAAGACATCATCGTGACCAAAGCAGACGTTAATGCCGGACTCCAGCATCTCTTTAACGCGCGTGATGCCGCGACGTTTTGGATACGTATCGAAACGTCCTTGCAGATGAATATTGACCAGCGGGTTGGCGACAAAGTTAATACCGGACATTTTCAGCAAGCGGAACAGGCGTGAGGTATACGCCCCGTTATAGGAGTGCATTGCCGTGGTGTGGCTGGCGGTGACTCGCGCGCCCATGCCTTCACGGTGCGCCAGGGCAGCAACGGTTTCGACAAAGCGCGACTGCTCGTCATCGATCTCATCACAGTGAACGTCGATGAGACGGTCGTATTTTTGCGCCAGGGCGAAGGTTTTATGCAGCGACTCCACGCCGTATTCACGGGTAAATTCAAAATGCGGAATCGCCCCCACTACATCTGCCCCTAAGCGTAACGCCTCTTCCAGCAACGCTTCACCGTTGGGATACGACAAAATCCCTTCCTGAGGGAAGGCGACAATTTGCAGATCAATCCACGGCGCGACTTCCTGCTTCACTTCCAGCATTGCTTTCAGCGCAGTTAGCGTTGCATCCGAAACATCGACATGGGTACGCACATGCTGAATGCCGTTGGCAATCTGCCATTTCAGCGTTTGCCAGGCGCGTTGTTTCACATCGTCATGGGTTAATAACGCTTTGCGCTCGGCCCAGCGTTCAATGCCTTCAAACAGCGTGCCGGACTGATTCCAGTTCGGTTGTCCGGCGGTTTGCGTGGTGTCCAGGTGAATATGTGGCTCCACAAACGGCGGTATAACTAAACCTTGTTCGGCATCCAGGCTGTTTTCAGTTATGGGCATCACGCCGGATTGCGCATCAATGGCGCTGATTTTTCCGTCCTGCAGATGAATCTGCCACAGCCCCTCTTCGCCTGGTAACCGGGCGTTAATAATTGTTTGTAAAGCGTTATTTGACACTGTTAGCCTCCACATGCGTCATTGCTGCTGTCGTTTTACGATTCAAAATCGGGTTAAGGATCAGATAGCTCAGCGCGCCACCTAATACCGCGTTGACCGGAACAATTCCCGGTAACCAGTGGCCTGCAGCAATCCCCAAGGCGACCGCCAGAATCGCCACCCAATTGACACTCATCATACGCGTGGTCGCAAAGTGCTCATAGCGGCGACGGTTCATCAGATAGTCGGCAATGATCACGCCACCCACCGGAGGAATAGCTGCCGAAAGGAAGGTCAACCAGCCGACAAAATTGTTATACAGCCATAATGCGCAGACCGTACCGATAATACCGTTGATTACCGAAAGGGTTTTGCTCGACATCCCGGTAATGTTGGCGAAACCTAAACCCGACGCATAGAGCGCGTTATCGTTGGTGGTCCAGATATTTAGCCCCAGCACCACAATCGCAGGCAACAGCAGGCCCTGAGCAATCATCACATCAGAGATATCCGCCATCCCCAGTGCCGCAGCGCCCGCTGCACCGAAAATAAACATCAACGAGTTGCCGAGGAAAAAGGCCACCATCGCCACCAGCACCGCCAGTTTGGCATTGCGACCAAAGCGGACAAAGTCAGCGGTGAGCGTGCCCGCACTGATAAATGACCCCACAACCAGCGCCAGCGCGACATTGAAATCTAACGGTTGTGCGGGAACGACCGCTTTTAAGGCGTCCAGGCCGCCCATGCCGTTAACGGCCAGCCATACGGAATAACCGCCAAGACAGGCGATAGCCGGAACCGCAATCACCGAAAGAACCGTCAGCGCCGAAATGCCAAAGAAGACGGTGACGGTCATCAGTAAACCGGAAACGGCAATCAGCAAATTAATATCCAGCCCGGTTGCCTTACCCACCGGAATAGCAAACATCGCCACGCCAACGCCAAACCAGCCAACCTGAGTTCCGCCCAGTAGCAGTGAAGGCAGCCATGAGCCTTTAACACCAAAAGAGAAGCGAGCAAGAAGATGAGTGGTCAGGCCGGTTTTTGCGCCAATGTAACCGAGAAATGAAGTGTAAATACCGAGGAGAAGATTACCGATGAGAACTGCGAGGAAGAAATCATGATAGCTAAGACCGGTTCCGAGAGTACCGCCGGTCCACATACTGGCGGAAAAGAAGGTTAATCCCAGCATGACGAACGTCAATGCCAATACCCCTTTCCGCGCCGACTGCGGGACTGGCCCCTGGCTAAAGTTGTTATCTTGCGACACGAAATTCCCCCTTTTTGCTGTTTGAAACCCAAAAAATCCGCCGCATTCTATTCATCTGAAGATAAAAAGCAATCGTTTTCGTGGGGAAACATATTTTTTATATGAATGAGTGCAAAAAGGTGGGGGAAAAATTATCGGTGTAAAAACAGTGGGTAGGCATAATAAGACGCGGTAAGCGTCGCATCAGGCATCGGCGCATGGTGTCGGATGCGCCACGCGACGCATCCGACAATACCTTACTCTTCCATCGCCTGGCGGATCTGCTCCAATGACGCAGGATCATCAATGGTCGTCAGATCCCCAGGATCGCGTCCTTCGCAAATTGCCTGGATCGTGCGGCGCAGCATTTTTCCGGATCGCGTTTTCGGCAATTGCGAGACAAACCAGACGTGCGCCGGGCGACCAAAGTTGCCAATCTGGCTGTCCACCAGCGCCATAATCGCCTTCTCTTGCGAATGCGCCACATCACGATCTTCCAGACTATCGCTCTCTTTCGGAATGACAAACGCCACCGCCACCTGCCCTTTCAGCGCATCTTTCACCCCAACCACCGCCACTTCGGCAACGCCCGGATGGCTGGAGATACTCTCTTCAATCTCGCGCGTGCCCAGACGATGCCCGGCAACGTTAATTACATCGTCAGTGCGCCCGAGAATAAAGTGATAACCGTCAGCGTCACGGATGCCCCAGTCAAAGGTGGCGTACACCGGGCGGGAAAACAGCGACCAGTAAGTCTTCACAAAGCGGTCGTCGTCGCCCCAGATGGTCTGAATACAGCCCGGCGGCAGCGGCCCTTCCACCACCAGCATCCCTTTCTCGTTGACGCCACACGGTTCGCCGGTGACTTCATTAAGCAACTGCACGTTATAGCCATACATCGGCACGCCGGGGCTTCCCAGACGCGTCGGCCTGTCGTCCAGACCGCGAGCAATCGCCATAATCGGCCAGCCGGATTCGGTCTGCCAGTAGTTGTCGATGACCGGCACATCCAGCGTATTGCTCACCCAACTGGCGGTCGGCTCGTCCAGCGGTTCTCCAGCCAGATAGAGCACTTCCAGCGACGAGAGATCGTGTTTGCGAATTTCAGCGGTAGGGAATTTTTTCAGCACGCGAATGGCGGTCGGCGCTGAGAACATCCGGCTAACCTGATATTTCTCGACGATTTTCCACCACACGCCGCAGTCCGGCCAGGTCGGCAATCCTTCGTAAACGATAGTCGCCATCCCCGCCAGCAGCGGCGCGTAAACGATATACGAATGCCCCACCACCCAGCCGATATCCGATGCGCAAAAGAACACGCTGCCCGCTTTGCCGCCAAAAATGGTGTCCATCGAGGTCGCCAGCGCCACCGCATATCCGCCGACGTCACGCTGCACGCCTTTAGGTTTGCCGGTCGTGCCGGAAGTGTAGAGAATGCAGGAGGTTTCGTTGGATTCCAGCCACGCCACTGGTACCCGCGCGCCGATGTGTTGATAGCGCAACGACGCGAAATCGACATCCCGCCCGCTGACGCGCGCCATTTTCGCCAGTCCGCGATCCACCAGCAAAACATGGCGTGGCTGGTGCTGCGCCTGACTTATCGCATCGTCGAGCAATTTTTTATAGGGAATGATTTTGCCACCGCGCGCTCCGGCATCAGCCGAAACAATCAGCACCGGTTTAGCATCATCAATTCGCGCCGCCACGCTGTGCGAGGCAAATCCACCAAACACCACCGAGTGAATAGCGCCAATGCGCGCGCAGGCCAGCAGAGTAATATGCGCTTCGGCAATCATCGGCATATACACCAGCACCCGATCGCCACGCTGCACGCCCAATGAACGCAACATTGACGCCACCGCGTTTACTTCGTCATGAAGCTGACGAAAGGTAAAGGTGCGCTCTTCTTCTGTTTCCGAAGAGACGGCAATCAGCGCCAGCGCCTCTGGTTGTTTCTCCAGCCAGCGGTCGATAGCGTTGTGGCACAAGTTGGTTCGGCCTTCACAAAACCAACGGGCAAACGGCGGATTGCTGTGGTCGAGCGTTTGCGTAAAGGGCGTCTGCCAGTCAATACGCCGGGCCTGCTCGGCCCAGAACTGCTCCGGTTCGTTAATCGAACGCTGATAAAATTCGCTAAAAGACATAATGCTCTCCTGTTGAACTTACGCCTTACCGCCGTTTACTTAAATGACGTACAGGTCGAGATACTCATTGACCGGCATCTGTTCCAGGCGAGTTCTGTCGAGAGAAACCTCCAGAATGCGCTGCTGTTGGCGAGTCGGGAACTGGCGCGCGAGATTGATTTTGAATTTATCGACCAGTTTCGGAATACCATCCTGACGGCGGCGAGCATGACCAATGGGGTACTCCACCACCACTTCTTCAAATCGTGTGCCGTCGGTGAACTCAAGGGTAATGGCATTGGCGATGGCGCGTTTTTCCGGGTCGTGGTAGTCAGCGGTAAATGCCGGATCTTCAAAGCAATTGATCTTCTCGCGCAGGGCGTCGATGCGTTTATCTTGCGCAACGTTGTCCTCGTAATCTGCCGCCGTTAAGCGCCCGAATAACAGCGGGATCGCCACCATGTACTGAATGCAGTGGTCGCGGTCAGCCGGGTTATTGAGCGGTCCTTTTTTGTCGATGATGCGAATACAGGCTTCGTGGGTGCGAATGGTCACTTTTTCGATATCCGCCGCCGTCTTGCCTGCTGCCTGCATCTGTTCATAGAGCGTCATCGCCGCTTCAACTGCCGTCTGGGAGTGGAACTCCGCCGGGAAGGAGATTTTGAACAGCACATTCTCCATGACGTAAGAACCGTACGGACGCTGGAAGCGGAACGATTCACCTTTAAAGGAGACGTCGTAGAAGCCCCATACCGGCGCGGTCAGGGCTGACGGGTAACCCATTTCGCCCGTTTTCGCCATCAGTGCCAGACGTACCGCGCGGGAAGTGGCATCGCCCGCCGCCCAGGATTTACGCGTGCCGGTGTTCGGCGCATGGCGATAGGTGCGCAGCGACTGACCGTCCACCCACGCCAGCGAAACGGCGTTGAGAATTTCCTCGCGGGTCAGGCCAAGCATTTCGGCGACCACGGCGGTGGAAGCCACTTTCACTAACAGAACGTGGTCGAGGCCAACGCGGTTAAAGGAGTTTTCCAGCGCGATGCAGCCCTGAATTTCATGGGCTTTGATCATTCCGGTCAGCACCTGTTTCATGGTCAACGGCGCTTTGCCGCTGGCGACCGCGTTGCGCGAAAGCCAGTCCGCCGTTGCCAGAATGCCGCCGAGGTTGTCGGAAGGATGCCCCCACTCCGCCGCCAGCCAGGTATCGTTGAAATCGAGCCAACGGATCATCGCGCCGATGTTAAATGCCGCCTGGACGGGGTCGAGCTGGAACTGAGTTCCGGGGACGCGCACGCCGTTGGGTACGACGGTGCCGGGAACAATTGGCCCCAGCAGTTTTTTACAGGCCGGGTATTCGAGAGCTTCCAGACCGCAGCCGAGCGTGTCGAGCAGGCAGTAATGTGCGGTGTCGTAGGCCACTTTAGAGCTGATTTCGTAGTTCATGACGTAATCGACGATATCAACGATTTCACGATCAAATTCCGGGCGGATGTTGTTGATTTGAGCTGACATTGGGTACGTTTCCTTATTGTTATTCGTAGAGGTTTACTGGCGCTTATCCAGCGCGACAAACGGGCGGTCTTCCGGTCCAACATAATTGGCGGAAGGACGGATAATTTTGTTGTCCTGACGTTGTTCGATAATGTGCGCCGCCCAGCCGGTGACGCGGGCGATAACAAACAGTGGTGTGAACATCTCGGTGGGAACGCCCATCATGTTGTAGGAAACAGCAGAGAACCAGTCGAGATTGGGGAACATCTTTTTGCTCTCCCACATCACCGTTTCCAGGCGATCGGCGATGTTGTACATCTTCAGCGAGCCGCCTTCCTGCGAGAGCTGCTTCGCCACACGTTTAATCACCTGGTGGCGCGGGTCAGCGATGGTGTAAACCGGATGACCAAAACCAATGACCACTTCTTTGTTTTCCACGCGCTTGCGGATATCTGCTTCGGCTTCGTCCGGCGTTTCGTAGCGTTGCTGGATCTCCAGCGACACTTCATTCGCCCCGCCGTGTTTTGGCCCGCGCAGTGCGCCAATCGCGCCAATAATCGCGGAATACATATCAGAGCCGGTGCCCGCAATCACCCGACTGGTAAAGGTGGAGGCGTTAAACTCGTGTTCGGCGTACAGCACCAGCGAGATATGCATCGCCTTTTCCCAGCTTTGCGATGGCTTTTCGCCGTGCAGCAGATGCAGGAAGTGACCGCCGATGGAGTCGTCATCGGTTTCCGGCTGGATGCGTTCGCCGTTGTGGCTGTAGTGATACCAATAAAGGAGAATCGAGCTAAGCGACGCCAGCAGTTTGTCGGCAATATCCCGCGCGCCAGAGACGGTATGCCCCTCTTTTTCTGGCAGCGTGCAGCCGAGCGCGGAAACACCGGTGCGCATAACATCCATCGGGTGTGACGCCGCCGGTAAGGCTTCCAGCACGGTACGCACGTTAGCCGGTAAACCACGCAGGGCTTTCAGTTTCGTTTTGTAAGCGGCGAGTTCGTCACGGGTCGGCAGTTTGCCGTGGATCAGCAGATGAGCCACTTCTTCAAATTCGCAATGTTCCGCCAGATCAAGAATATCGTAGCCACGGTAATGCAGGTCATTGCCACTTTTACCCACGGTGCAGAGCGCCGTATTGCCCGCCGGAACGCCGGAAAGTGCCACCGATTTTTTCGGTTTAATGACATGGGTACTGTTTTGCAGGATCGTTGTGTCGCTCATATTGTCCTCGTCATTTGTAGGGTCGAGATATTTTTCGTTGTGTTTTATTTCACCTGGCTACGGGCAAACAGGTCGTCGAGCTTCTCTTCGTACTGGTAGTAGTTGATGCTTTCGTACAGTTCGTTGCGGGTCTGCATGGTGTCGATGACGCTTTTCTGCGTGCCTTCCTGGCGCAGGACGTTGTAGACATGTTCAGCGGCGCGGTTCATGGCGCGGAACGCTGAAAGCGGGTACAGCGCCATTGCGACATGGGCGCTGCGTAATTCGTCGGTGGTAAACAGCGGCGTGGCACCAAATTCGGTAATGTTGGCGAGGATTGGCACCTGAACCGCATCGGCAAACTGGCGGTACATGGCGAGTTCGGTAATCGCCTCCGGGAACAACATCTCGGCACCCGCTTCAACATAGGCCTGTGCACGCTCGATCGCCGCATCCAGCCCCTCTACCGCCAGCGCATCGGTGCGCGCCATGATCACAAAATCAGGATCGGTTTTCGCATCCACCGCCGCGCGGATCCGATCCACCATCTCTTCTTTCGAGACGATCGCTTTATTCGGACGATGACCGCAGCGTTTCGCACCAACCTGATCTTCAATATGCAATCCTGCCGCACCGGCTTTAATCATCGATTTCACGGTGCGCGCCACGTTAAAGGCCGAAGAACCAAAACCGATATCCGCATCCACCAGCAGCGGCAGCGAACAAACGTCGGTGATACGGCGAATGTCGGTCAGCACATCATCAAGGGTAGAAATACCGAGATCGGGCAGCCCCAGCGAACCTGCCGCCACGCCACCGCCAGAAAGATAAATTGCCTGATATCCGGCACGCTGCGCCAACAGCGCATGATTAGCGTTGATGGTGCCAACAATCTGCAATGGATTTTCTTTAGTCAGTGCAGCGCGAAACGCTTTACCTGGAGAGTGTAGAGACATAGCCCATCCTTTGTTATCAACTTGTTATTTGCGTTGATAAAGACAAAGCAAGGGGTGTGCCACAATTGCCTTAATAAAATTAAATGTTTAATTTCAATTTGTTAGAGATAAATTCATGAACTAATCCGCAAATATGCGTTTCAGTTAACGTTTCAGGCAATGTTTCACCGCGTTTCATTGCAACAATTATGAAACAAGACTAAACCCAATATTCGGTTTCTTAACTTTGCGGTGCGCTATGGCACATCCACCACGGCTTAATGACGACAAACCGGTTATCTGGACGGTATCTGTAACGCGCCTGTTCGAGCTGTTTCGCGATATCAGCCTCGAGTTTGATCACCTGGCGAACATTACCCCTATTCAGCTTGGCTTTGAAAAAGCAGTGACCTACATCCGCAAGAAACTGGCAAACGAACGCTGTGACGCCATCATCGCGGCTGGCTCTAACGGCGCGTACCTGAAAAGCCGCCTGTCAGTGCCAGTTATTTTGATTAAACCGAGCGGCTACGATGTGTTACAGGCACTGGCAAAAGCCGGAAAACTCACCTCTTCTATCGGCGTTGTCACCTATCAGGAAACCATTCCAGCGCTGGTGGCGTTTCAAAAAACCTTTAATCTGCGCCTCGATCAACGTAGCTACATTACCGAAGAAGACGCCCGCGGGCAGATTAACGAGCTGAAAGCTAACGGCACTGAAGCGGTGGTCGGCGCGGGGCTGATTACCGATCTGGCAGAAGAAGCCGGAATGACCGGAATTTTTATCTATTCCGCCGCCACCGTGCGCCAGGCGTTCAGCGATGCGCTGGATATGACGCGCATGTCGTTACGCCATAACACTCACAATGCCACCCGCAACGCCCTGAGAACTCGTTACGTGCTGGGCGATATGCTCGGTCAATCACCACAGATGGAACAAGTACGGCAGACTATTTTGCTGTATGCCCGCTCCAGTGCAGCGGTGTTGATTGAGGGGGAAACGGGGACGGGCAAAGAGCTGGCGGCCCAGGCGATTCATCGGGAATATTTTGCCCGCCACGATGCGCGACAGGGCAAAAAGTCGCATCCGTTTGTTGCCGTCAACTGCGGGGCGATAGCCGAATCGCTGCTGGAAGCGGAGCTGTTTGGCTATGAGGAAGGGGCGTTTACCGGCTCGCGACGCGGAGGTCGCGCCGGGCTGTTCGAAATTGCCCACGGCGGTACGCTGTTTCTGGATGAGATTGGCGAAATGCCGCTACCTTTGCAGACTCGCCTGTTACGGGTGCTGGAAGAAAAAGAGGTCACCCGCGTCGGCGGGCATCAGCCTGTTCCGGTAGATGTACGGGTCATTAGCGCCACTCACTGCAAGCTGGAAGAAGATATGCAGCAAGGACGTTTTCGCCGTGATCTGTTTTATCGGCTGAGTATTTTGCGTCTGCAATTGCCACCACTGCGCGAGCGGGTGGCGGATATTCTTCCGCTGGCGGAAAGCTTTTTGAAAGTGTCTCTGGCGGCGCTCTCCGCCCCGTTTTCTGCCGCATTACGCCAGGGATTACAGGCAAGCGAAACCGTGCTGGTGCACTACGACTGGCCAGGTAATATTCGTGAACTGCGCAATATGATGGAGCGACTGGCGCTATTTTTAAGTGTGGAACCGACGCCGGATTTAACGCCGCAATTTTTGCAGCTGCTACTGCCGGAACTGGCGCGCGAGTCGGCGAAAACTCCCGCTCCACGCTTACTGACACCACAACAGGCACTGGAGAAATTTAATGGCGATAAAACAGCAGCGGCGAATTATTTAGGCATCAGCCGGACGACGTTCTGGCGGCGGCTGAAAAGCTGAACTGCCGAATGCAGCGCGAACGCTTTATCCGGCATAAATTTCAATAGATGATCACCGATAAACTTACGCATCGGGCATGTTTACATAGGGTTCAGAATTACTTCTTCTTATAAATATTTGCCGTGCCGTGGATCTTATTGTCAGTTTGACCGGAGGTCAGTACCAACACATCAGCCCCTTTTTCATCCGCTTTTTTGATCAAATCTTCTTTTGCATCTGCAGTCGACATTTCATTGCTGGTTGAAATATCACCTATTTTTTCATACTGCGATTCAACTTTTTCAAATTCCGCTTTGGTCATCAATTCAGCGGCATAGACATTGGTAACGGCTAACGCTAACGCACCGACTAACATTTTAGAGATTATTTTCATATTACGGCTCCAGAGTTGTTATCACACTATCATCCACCCACATTATTGGGTTGATTAATAATTAGTTCAGTCAGGGCATAAACGCCAGTAACCGGAAATAAGACACTTTGTGATCTCTCTCGCACCCGATTATTTTTGGTAGAAATATGATGAAGTTACTTCACTTATTTATGGATGAAATCACTATGGATCCTTTGCACGCCGTTTACCTGACCGTAGGACTGTTCGTGATTACTTTTTTTAATCCGGGAGCCAATCTCTTTGTGGTAGTACAAACCAGCCTGGCTTCCGGTCGACGCGCAGGGGTGCTGACCGGGCTGGGCGTGGCGCTGGGCGATGCATTTTATTCCGGGTTGGGTTTGTTTGGTCTTGCAACACTAATTACGCAGTGTGAGGAGATTTTTTCGCTTATCAGAATCGTCGGCGGCGCTTATCTCTTATGGTTTGCGTGGTGCAGCATGCGCCGCCAGTCAACACCGCAAATGAGCACACTACAACAACCGATTAGCGCCCCCTGGTATGTCTTTTTTCGCCGCGGATTAATTACCGATCTCTCTAACCCGCAAACCGTTTTATTTTTTATTAGTATTTTCTCAGTAACATTAAATGCCGAAACACCAACATGGGCACGTTTAATGGCCTGGGCGGGGATTGTGCTCGCATCAATTATCTGGCGAGTTTTTCTTAGTCAGGCGTTTTCTTTGCCCGCTGTGCGTCGTGCTTATGGGCGTATGCAACGCGTTGCCAGTCGGGTTATTGGTGCAATTATTGGTGTATTCGCGCTACGCCTGATTTACGAAGGGGTGACGCAGCGGTGAGCAGATAATTTACTCTCTACGTAATCAACCTGATTTGCCGAATCCCGGCCATCGGCGATGATAGCCCCCGTAATGCGTGGTCCTTATTTCCGATAAGTTTACTTGAGTCTTTAGCTTCCCATTTCAGCCCACTCTCCCCTGTGTGGGCTTTTTTCATTGGTCTGCCCCGTCCTGAATAGCCAAACAATGGCAATGTTCCACTTTGCAGGGATGATAATAAGGGGATCTGATTCAGAAGAGTTTTGAAAAGTTGGACCGCCATCGAGGCCTCGAACCCCGTACCATACAACAATCCTGGTTGTCGTCTGCTCTTCCTGATGAGCTAATGGCGGTTTTTGATATGAGCCTTACAGCATATTTTCTGTCAGGCTTGAGTGCGATGCGTAAGGTACAGAAAAGACCCCATACAAACATGATGGAATTATGATTTTTTTCATATGAATGTCAACCCACACATTCACAAAACATCTGCATGAGATCATTTTTTATACACCACATAGCTGCGAAACCACTGCTGGTGCTTTTTTAAGCGAAGCGTCGCTGATCACAACAAAATATCGGCGAAAAGGCGGTGGAATGCCATTTAGCATACGGATATACAGATGAAATGATTACCTGCTTTGCGATTCACTCTCTGGTGGAATAACAACTTGCAGGTGGAACCCTTTCTGAACTAAAGAGTGTAGCGGATTTTAACGTGCTTATTTACAGGATAATATCTGTCACCTAATTCCTGCACTCTATTCGATATCCATTCATTTAATCGTGCGTCATCTCTGTATGTTTTTACGTCCAGAACAGAGAGCAATAACATCACCAGTGATTCAGGAAAAACAGGGTAGATATTTTTTAAGTGTAATAATAATCCATGCGCAAGCGCCTGCTTAATGGGCGCGTCTGTCTCCGGAATAGACGACATTTCGCGAAGCCATTTTTCCACATGCATACACTCTTTCCCTTTAGGGAAAAGTCTCAGCAAAGGCATATGGTGTTCAAGAAGAATACATTTGCAATCTGTTCGCACTGAATCGATAAACTGAACTAATTTCTTAAGCCCGGTAAAGCGTCCAGCCTGCACATTTGCTTTAATATCAAGAAACGCATCATCCTGGTCATATACCCAAACTGTCCCTTTTTGATTTTCAAGTATGCGAAAAACAAACTTAACCGGGTGATCAGGGTAATCCATCCAGTCATAAAATCCAGGGAAATCATTAAACTGCACATTTATGGTGAGTGCGTTATCGTCTGACCACTCACAGTCTCGTACGGCAGCCATGAGATGAATGAGTTTGTCGTCATCGACTAAATCATCACGACAATCATAAGGATAATCATAATATTGTTTAATCAAAACCTTGAATATATCGACACAGGAAACCAGGGAGCTTTTGATATCCTCTGGTAACTGATTGTTTTTAACCGTATTAAGTATGCTTTGTTGCGTATATGGCATCAAATTATTGTGCGGAGCTTTTAATGATATCATCGCGATCTCTCTTAAATAAAAATAAACGTCGCAGATAATAAAGCTCTGATTAAACCAGGCACTATCAGAAATCGCTCATAACTAACGTGTGAAGTATTGTGTACTGGAGGGAGTTAATTTAACAATTTGAATTTACGTTATAGGTTTTACTGCTACTTTGATATTATTTCGCTCTCCTTAACTAAAAAGTTAAGTGGAGAGCGAAGTTAATATGTTAAACCACAGCGTATTTATTAATTTTTTCAGTCTGTTAGTGTGCGATTATCGATAACAAAACGATATTTCACATCACCACGCAGCATTCGCTCATAGGCTTCATTAATTTGATCGGCCCGAATCATCTCTATATCAGCCACGATGCCATGTTCGGCGCAAAAATCGAGCATCTCCTGAGTTTCTGGAATGCCGCCAATCATAGAACCGGCTATCGCACGGCGTTTCATGATCAGGTTGAAAACTTCCGGCGATTTATGCGGTGTCGCAGGCGCACCAACCAGCGTCATGGTGCCATCACGCTTCAGCAAGGTGGTAAAATCGTCGAGATTATGTGGCGCAGCTACTGTATTCAAAATGAAATCGAAACTCTTCAGATGAGCCGCCATCTCATCGGCATTGCGTGAGTTAACAACTTCATCGGCCCCCAGGGCTTTTGCCGCTTCGCGTTTTGCCTCAGAAGTGGTAAATGCCACCACATACGCCCCCATCGCGTGGGCCAGCTTGATCCCCATATGTCCCAGACCGCCGATGCCGACCACGCCCACTTTTTTACCCGGCCCGGCCTGCCAGTGACGTAGCGGCGAATACGTGGTGATCCCTGCACACAACAAAGGAGCCACCGCCGCCAGCTGCTCTTGCGGGTGACGAATACGCAGAACATATCGCTCATGAACGACGATCTGTTGTGAGTAGCCGCCCAGAGTATGGCCCGGTTCGTCCGGCGTCGGCGAGTTATAGGTGCCGGTCATGTGATCACAGTAGTTTTCCAGCCCGTCTTCACACTCTTCGCAATGTTTACAACTGTCGACAATGCAGCCGACACCGACCAGATCGCCCGGCGCATGTTTTTCTACCTGATCACCAACGGCTACCACACGCCCCACAATTTCATGACCCGGTACGCAGGGGTAAACCGTCCCCGCCCACTCGGAACGGACCTGGTGGAGATCGGAATGGCAGACGCCACAGTAAGCGATTTCGATTTTGACATCATTCGGTCCCGGTTCACGCCGTGTGATATCCATCGGTTCAAGTGGTTGTTTAGCGGAATATGCACCAATAGCTTTGATCTTCATTGTGTTTACTCCTGATTAGCTATGTGTATTTGGCGATGCCTGATATGTCATCGCGGCAAAACGCGTCCATTGAATATAGCCAATATTTAAACCACCCGATCCAGCCCCAACATGCCGCGAACCTGAATGAAACAGAGCAGCAACGTTCCCCATAAGGCCATCGTCAGGTAGGGGCTTATACCGAGAATATTGAAGCCGCTTTCAATAATTTGCAGAAGAAACAGCGCCAGCACCATACCAATTATCCGCCCGCTGCCGCCGTCCGGATTAACCCCGCCGAGTACTGCCGCGAGGATTGACACCAGCAAGTACGATTCGCCATAAGAGGCCTTAGCCGAGTTGAGTTTCGACATCATCAAAAATGCCGCTACCGCACAAAGCAAGGCGGAAATGACATAAACCCAAATCAGCACCCGACGAGTGTTAATGCCGGAGTAAAGTGTTGCTCGTTCGTTAGACCCAATCAGGTAAATGGCTTTACCGAGCGGCGTTTTCTCCAGCAATATCCACAGCCCCAGTGCCACTGCGGCAAACAACCACATCGGTAGCGGAATACCGAACCATTGCGCATGATTCAACCACAGCACCCATGAGGGATAATTGGCAATGGCGCTACCACCTGTCACCAGAATATTTATCCCTTTGAGCAACGTCATCATCCCAAGCGTTGCAAGAATTGGCGACACTCGAATACCAGCAATCAATACGCCGTTACATAAACCGATTATCACCGCCGCGCCAGCGCCCGCCAGTAACGTAGCGACAACCGTAGCAATACCCGGTGGATACTGAGTCGCCACCCACGCCATCACCAGTGAACAGGCGTTAGCAGTGGCTATAATTGACAAGTTAATGCCACCGCAAAGCATGGTCACCGCCATAGCCAACGCCAGAATGCCCAGCACGGGCATTTGCGAAGCGACGGACTGGAAATTACTTATCGACCAGAAAATCTCCGGCATAGTAATGCTGAACGCGGCAACAGTTAGCACCAGCAGGCCGATCAAGTAAAACTCAACGTTATTACGCCACGATTTTTTCATAGCAGACTCCGGTTCTGATGCTGACTCCACGCCGTGGCACTAATGCTGGCAACGATGATGATGCCGGTGATCAATGTTTGCCAGTAAGACGAGACTCCCAATAAATTTAGCCCGTTTTGCATCACTGCCAACAACACCACGCCGAGCAAAGTACCGGTTAACGTGCCGCGCCCGCCGAGCAAACTAGTGCCGCCAAGCACCACCGCAGCCAGTACTGTCAGCTCATAACCCAGAAGAGAATCGGGGGCGACAGTCATCACCGTCCACGACTGCACTACACCCGCAGCGCCAGACATCAATCCCATATAGCCGTAGACGAAAAGTTGCAGTTTCAGCACGCTAAAGCCGATGCGACTGGCTGATTCGCGGTTCCCGCCAAGGGCATAAATTTTGCGCCCTACACTGGTGAAATTCATGATAAACGCTGTCAGCAGCACCACCGTAATCATGGCGATCAGCGGCAGACCAAGGCCATAGTCATAGCCATCAGCATCGGTGTACTTGAACAACATAACCCCCTGCTCAAACCACGGCGGAAAGTCGTACAGCCACACACCTTTACTCAACCATAACAGCAGGCCATAGAAAATATTCAGCGTCGAGATAGTGATGATGATAGAAGGCACCCGTAGGCGATTAACCAGTAAGGCGTTAATTAAGCCAAGTAAAATGCCGATGCAGCCCGCCAGTGCAAACGCGACAGCGAAGTTGCCACCAATTTTTTGCAGCAACAGCACCATGCCGTATTGCGCAATGATGGTCATTGCTGGAAACGAAATATCAATTCCACCGGAAATCAACACCACAAACAAACCACAGGCGAGAATAGTCAACATGGCATAGTTATTGGCGAGATCGTACAAATTACCGAATGTCAGAAACTCGTCGCTGCGCCAGGCAAGGCCAACAAACAGCACCACAATCAGTAATGCCAGCCAGAATTCATGGCGTTTTTTCAGTTCAGCCATTTACCACCTCCGCAATCCTGGCCTGAGAACTGCTGTCAGGCAGGAAGCTATGGGTGATCTGACCTTTTTGCATTACCAAAATCCGGTGGCTTTGATACCACGCTTCTTCAATTTCATCGCAGATCATCAATACCGCAATGCCATGAGCCGCCAGATCGCTGATAATGCCGTATATTCCTGCTTTGTTGGCGATATCAACACCGACTGTCGGGCTATCGAGAATCAACAGTCGTGGCCCAATCGCCAGCCATTTGGCGATCGATACTCGCTGCGCGTTACCACCAGAAAGCGTATTCACCGGAAGATGAGGATCAGAGACTTTGATGGTCAATGCCTTGATTAGCCTGTCCACCAGGTCACGAACTTTAGTTTCACTCAGAAAGCCGAAGCGATCTTTTACCTTGTGAAAAACAGTGCTAATGATGTTGTCTTCAATAGATTGCGCCATCACCAAACCGCGCGACATGCGATCTTCCGAAACATAACCAATACCGTGGCGGATAGCGTCCTGGTTACTATGCAGTGTAACCGGCTGGCCGTTGATGAGGATCTCGCCAGCATCCGGTCGGGTCATACCAAACAGACTCAGACATAATTCCGTGCGCCCCGCACCAAGCAGGCCAACAATCGATACCACTTCGCCCGCTTCCACCCGCAAGTTAATATTTAGATATTCCCCATGACGACTTAAATTACGCACCTCAAGCACCGGGGTGCTGGATTTTCCCTGCCACAACTCTCGCACCTGATATTCGAACTCCTGGCCGGTCATCAGGAAACCGAGTTGTTTTGTGGTCATCTCTGCAGCCGGAAAAGTCCCGACCAGCTCACCATCTTTCAGCACTGAAATACGGTCGGAAACTTCCATCACTTCTTCCAGACGATGACTGACGAAGACCACGCAGATCCCGCGTTCCCGCAATTGATGCACCACCTGTAATAACCCTTGCACTTCCTGATGGGTCAGCGAAGCGGTTGGTTCATCCATCACGATCAACCGTGCGTCCTGCGCCAGTGCACGGCAAATAGCCACCAGCTGACAGCGGGCAATTGAAAGCTCAGAAACGAGTGTATCCAGTGGCAATGTGACGTTAATACTGGTCATTGCCGCCTGCGCCACCTCACGCAGACGACGGCGGTTAACAAACAGACCGTGGTGATAGTGATTCACGGCGATATTCTCCCAGACACTCAGGTTAGGAAATAAAGAGAGGTCCTGATAAATCACCTGAATCCCCTGCGCCACCGAAGCGGCGGGTGTCAGCTTTGACCAGTTTTTCCCACCAAGCGTAATTTCCGCTCCCTCATCCGGGCGATAAACACCGGACATAATTTTAATCAACGTCGATTTACCACAGCCGTTTTGCCCGGCAAGGCAGTGCACTTCACCCGACATAAAGTCGAGAGAAACATCGCGCAGCGCTCGCGTGGCATGAAACGTTTTGTTGATATGACGAAGGGAAAGGAAAGTTTCCATAACATCCCCTGGCAATAAGAATCGGGGCTTTCGCCCCGAAGAAATGGATTAATAAAGTGAGTCGATATTGTCTTTGTTGACCAGTAATACCTTATGGAAACGGATAATTCGCTTATCCATATCTACGTCGGCCTTACCCAGATTCTGCATTTCTAATCCAGGTTTGATCTCTTCACCCTTCAGCAACGTGCTGGCGACGGCTGCGAGTGCGTAACCTGCAGAGGCCGGATCGTAAGTAATCCCTTCGGTGATATCACCACTTTTAATCAGTGATGCCGCCTGTGAAGGGATCATCATGCCATAGACTGCGACTTTATTTTTCGCCCGTTTCTCTTTCACCGCACGTCCCGCGCCAATCGGACCGTTTGAACCAAAGGAGACAACCGCTTTCAAGTCAGGATAGGTTTTCATCAGGTCCAGTGTGGTACGACGTGAGTCATCCACACTCTCGGCAACCGGCATGCGGCGGGTAACTTCATGCATATCCGGGTAATGCTCTTTCTGGTATTTCACCAGCAAGTCAGCCCATAAGTTATGCTGCGGCACGGTCAAACTACCCACGTAAATCACATAGCCGCCCTTGCCCCCCATGCGTTTCGCCATATGCTCAACATATTCAGCGGCAAATTTTTCGTTATCAATGATTTCAATATCCCAGTTAGCACTTGGCTGACCGGGGGATTCGTTGGTCAGAACCACAATTCCGGCATCTCGCGCTTTTTTGAATACCGGTTCCAGCACGTTGGCATCGTTTGGCACGATAGTAATTGCATTAACCTTACGGGCGATTAAATCCTCAATAATTTTAACTTGTTGCGGAGCATCAGTACTTGAAGGCCCCACCTGTGAGGCATTAACACCAAAGGCTTTACCCGCCTCAACCACACCTTCGCCCATGCGATTAAACCACGGCATACCATCGACTTTAGAAATATTCACCACGACTTTTTCCGCTGCCTGGAGCGGCGCAGAAATTAGCGCAGCGCCTAATAACAGCGAAGACACCATATTGATAACAAAACGTTTATTCATCATTTCAGCCTCATTGCAGGGTAGTCAGGAAGTGTTCGCCCAAATTAGCGCGCTGGAGAGAATAAGAATTTTCGAATATTTTTATGCAGAATAAACAGCCCTATTTCAGGCAGCTATTAAAAATATGGTTATAAATATGGACAAAACGGGCAGCAACAATAAGTGTGACATTCATCACGTAAAAAATAGCAAAATAAACAAAATTAGCGATATTTTATGTGTGTGAGTTTATTTCGCGTAGATAAATAGTTATCTACACAACGTCAATAAGGGCATATTCTTCAAATATAACGTCCATTTCTGGTGAATAGCTTCCTTCTGCCTGGAAAAAACGACGGTGTTCATTACGCCAATATTCAAGACTGAGGTCACCTTCACCTTCCTTACGGGCAAGCTCCACGGTGACATCAGAAAAGCGCAGTAAATGCAGGCCAATCACTCTGATAACACATACAGGCTCACCACGGCTATTTTCTACAATCTTATACTCACCAATCATCGGAAATGCGTTGTCTTCAATACATCCCGCCAGCGAACCACAGGAAGCTGTTTTAACACCAGTCGCAATCAACGTTGCGAGGTGATCGGCCAACGCTGCTGAATCGCCAAAAGTACAAAAGGAAGCATGGGGATATTTTTGTGAGAATTTTTCTTTTATGGTCATGGCAATATTTTTGCGATTACGGAAAAACAAATCACATCTTAATTACTGTTGGTAACCATCAGCAAGAGTATCATTGGTTTTTCGATACTGAATCTTTTTTATCCGAAGCAGGTCACATTTATGGCCTGATAAATACCTTTGTTAAAACTCACTTTTGTGTATTTCTCTCAAATAATCCCCTGGAAATTATGCCGCGAGATTATAAAGTTCAGGATCATTCATTAGCAAACCATTCCCGCCCCACTCCCTGGGGCTTAAATCTCTTACAATTCACCGTTGCAGGCGTTTCAAATGCGCATCAACCTGCCACACTCCCCCACACCAGTTGCCCTTTATGGAACGTTGCGGTTCTCGGCGAGATACGCGCCACCGCCTCGGCGGAACAGGAGGCGTCCACCAGCACAAAGCTGGCATCATCCTGCGCTTTTGGCCATACACGCTCGCCTTTTTCATTCAGCGGCAATACATCGCCAGTGGCTAGAAACAGCGAACGGGAGAGGTTCTGTTCGTTAGGACGAATATAGAGCTGCGCGTAGAGATTGGCTTTTTCCAGCATGTCGCCCAGACCATAAGGCGACCAGTGGTCGATAACGCTGTCAGTGCCAGTCATCACTTTTACGCCTTTGTCGTGCAACTGTTTGAGCGGCATATGCAGCGTGCCAATCGGCACCGTCGAGGCGATAGAAATTTGCTGCGCCGCCATCCGATTCGCCAGCGCATCGACCTGTTGTTCGTTGAGCGTAGCCAGCGCAAAGGCGTGGCTGATGGTCAGCTTACCTTTCAGTTGCGGCGTTTTCTCTACCGTTTCAACCATATAATTGATGGCTGCCACGCCCGACGGAGTGGTTTCGTGCAGGTGAATATCGACACCTTTGTCGTAGTCCAGCGCAATCTGAAACATGGTGTCGAGGGATTTTTCCATCGCGCCATCGACACTGGTCGGGTCCAGCCCGCCGACGTAATGCGCACCCGCCTGCATCGCTTCGCGCATTAAGGGTTCCGATTTCGACAGCAGCAAACCGTGCTGCGGGAAGGCGACGATTTCACACTCGAAGCCCGCCTGACGCCGCGCCAGCACCGCCTGCAAATTTTGCAGATTTTTTAGGCCGGAAACCGGTTCGATATTGCAGTGGCTGCGGGCAATGGTGGTGCCTTTCGACTGCAATAGATCGATCAGTTTTTCCGCCCGCTCCTGCGTATACGGTTGTAACTCCGGCAGCATTTTCTGCTCGAGTTTGATCATGTCCTGGATAGTGGTGCCTGCCGGACGATTGAGCGAGCGCCACGGCCCGCCGTAGAAGGTTTTGTCGAGATGAATATGCATGTCGCGAGTGGTGGGTAGCATCAACTTACCGCCAGCGTCATAGTGCGGCAGCGTGGCGTCCGGATGCTGCTTGTTCTCGCGCAGGGCGACAATTTTGCCGTCCTGAATCTCCACGGTCTGGCGCGCCGTGCGGGTCTGCACCGCCACACCGTTTTCGTAGTCAAAACCGGTTTCCAGCAGCACGTTATCGAGATAGTAATGCGGGTCAGTGATTTTCATGGTGTTGTTCGCTTCGCAGTTTAGGGTGCCAGCTACCGCCGCATGGGCGAGCGGCACAGAGGTACCAAACAGCGCGGCGGCGGTGACCATCTTACCGCTCTGGCTCAGAAATTCACGGCGGCTATTGCTTTCTTTCATCCTACGTCCTTACGTTTTAATAATATGGGTGCCCGTTTCACCGCGCAGCGCCGCAGGCAGGCATTCCGGCGTGGTGATAATCACTTCTTTGCCGCCCTGCTCCAGGAACGTCAGGCTGGCGATGATTTTTGGCAACATGCTGCCGGGCGGAAAATGCCCTTCCTGCATATAGCGAGTCATGGTGGCAATATCCACCCGATCCAGCGCCTGCTGCTGCGGTTTACCAAAGTGGATACAGACTTTTTCGACGCCGGTGGTGATCACCAGAATGTCGGCGTGAATTTCACGGGCCAGCAGCGCGGTAGAGAGATCTTTGTCAATAACCGCGTCCACGCTTTGGTAATCCCCCGCTTCAGTACGCACTACCGGAATTCCACCGCCGCCCGCGCCAATTACGACAAAACCTTGTTGGATCAGCGCCTTAATGGCGGGTGCTTCGACAATACGTTTCGGTTCCGGCGAGGCGACCACGCGGCGATAGCCCCGTCCGGCATCTTCAACAAAACACCAGTCAGGGTTTGCCTTTTGTAGTTTGTCACGCTGGCTTTCACTGAAGAATGCACCAATGGGCTTGGTGGGATGGGCAAAACCTGGATCGTTTTTATCCACTTCCACCTGAGTTACCACGGTGACGGCTTTTTTCTCGCCGTGACGCGCCAGCCGGTTATTCAGCGCCTGTTGGATCAGATAGCCGATGCCGCCCTGCGTATCTGCCACACAGTTCGCCAGCGGCGTTAAGGGCAGCCCTTCGCGCTCGTGGGCAATCTCCGCACGGCGTAAATCCAGCCCGACCTGCGGCCCGTTACCGTGGGTCAGCACAATGTCGTAATCGGAAGCCAGCATTTCCAGCACCGTATCGGCCACGGCTTTCACCGCCTCCGCCTGATGCTCAATCGACTGGCTGGCGTTATCTTTGATAATGCTGTTGCCACCAATGGCAACGACCACAAGCTCTTTCATGTTGTTATGTCCGCTACAGAGGGTGATTAGGTTATGACCAACGCCAGACTGCCTGATGCGCTACGCTTATCAGGCCTACAATTCTCGGGCCATCCGTAGGCCGGATAAGGCGTTCACACCGCATCCGGCATAAACATGTAAGTCAGACGCCGTAACGTTCGCACCAGCCGAGAATGGCTTTCTCGAAGCAGGCGAATGGTGGATGCACAATGCCCGCGCCAATCATGCCGACGCCCGCATCTTTATGGGCGATGGCGGTGTTGATCACCGGCAGAATGCCGCTGCTACCCACGCGGGTGATGTCGATTGCCGACGGCACGCCCATAAAACCGAGCAGCGGAATGGTGACGTTGGGGTTTTCGCCAAGGGTGATTTCGCGCATCTGACGGGAGAAATCGATAGCCTCTTCCACCGTGCCGCCCACCAGTGCGACGATTGCAGGCGCGGTCGCCATGGCAAACCCGCCAATACCGTAGGTTTCTGTGATGGCGCTGTCGCCGATATCCAGCCCCGAATCTTCTGGCTTATAACCAGCAAACATCGGGCCGATGACCTGCTGCGCTGGGCCGGTAAACCACTGCCCCGGCAGGCCGCTGACCCGCAGGCCGAACTCGACGCCGTTACGCGCCATGGTGGTGACCACGGTGCTGTATTCGATGCCGTGCGCCGCATCCATCGCCGCTTTACACATCGCCATCCACGTCGGGCCGGAGAAGTAGTCGCTGCTGGCGACAAACTCGAACACTTCGCGCTGTTGCTCGACGGAATAGCCTGCCTGAATGATCCCCGGCGTCAGTGCCTGAATCAGCAGCGTCGTCCCGGCGTTATTGCGGTTATGGCACTCATCGCCCATATGCAGCGCCTGCGCCAGCATTAAGCGCAGATCGATCTCACCGATAATTTTCATCGCGTCGCGCAGCATTGGCCCCTGCACATCGCGCATCCAGTTGAGGCGGTCGATCACGCTCTGATCGTTGGCACCCATACGCAAAATCTTCGCCATCTGCTCGCTCATATTGGTATAAGCGATGTTGCCGTAGGTTTTGTTTTTCACGATGTGCATAAACATCGAGGCCGAGGTAACGCCCGCCATCGATCCCACGCAGTCGTGTTCGTGGCACGGCGAGAAGGTGATCTCCCCGGAGGCCGCCAGTTCAGTCGCCTCATCGAGATCTTTCGCCAGCCCTTCGAACACCAACGCCCCGGTGACCGCGCCTTTCATCGCGCCGCACATTTTTTCCCAGGTGATCGGCGGCCCGGCGTGAAGAATGGTTTTCGGCGTCATGCCCGGCACCACGTTAATCGCCTGATCAAAACCAATCAGCACCGGATGCGACTGGATAATGCGCTCCAGCGCCTGCTGGTTAGCGGCGGCGATTTTGTCTGCCAGCGGCGAATCGGCAATGTTATCCAGCGCCTGCACCACCTGCATATTGCCCTGCCCCGGCGGCGTCCAGTCGAGTTGAGTCACTTCTACATGCTGCTTTTTCAGGTCATCGCTAAACATGGCGATACCGACGTTAATAACGTTCAACGGTTGGCTAAACAGTGACTGGCTCATCAGGCTTCCTCCCCTTTGCAGATAAATTCACGCGCCAGCAATCCGGTATTGGTGCTGCTGCTCGCCAGAATCACTCCGGCATCAAGCAGCATCTGGCTTTGTTGTTCTAATGATGGCGTATCGAGATCGGTGCCCAGCACATAGGCGAGAATGATCAACTCGCGTCCTTCGGCGGCGGCGATCGCTTTCGCTTCTTTGATCGCCTCGATGGTGGAGCCGACCGGATCTTCATGCGATCCAAATCCGAGCACAAAATCCATCACGATCACCGCCACTTCTGGATCGCGCGCTTCTTCGATCAAGCGACTGATGCGGTTGGTGGGGTCAATCATTGGATGCGGCTTGCCGTTGGTGAAGTCGTCATCGCCAAAGTCGAGGAAGGTGTGTTTGATGCTGCGGTTGATATCTTGCAGGCGGAATTCAGGATCGGGCTGAATGTTGCTGTAGACATCGCCATGTTTTTCCATCACCGCGAACATGGTTTCGTCGCACAGCGTGCCGCCGCAGAACAGGCCACGTATGTATTTCTGCTGCGGTTGCAGACGCGCACGCACATCAGCAATCAACGGCTGGTTAAGCGTATGCAGGTCGAGATTTTCCTGTTTCACGCCGGAGAGCATCACCGCTTTTAGCGCCGCCTCTTTGCTGCCGCGGGCAAACTGTAGCCCCTGCTCATCCACCGGCGTTTCAACGCGACCGAGGAAGCAGACCACCACCGGCTTGCGGCAGGCGCGCGCGCGTTCCAGCACTTTACGGGCCACCGCAGGCGCGGGCGGTTTGGAGATAAGCACAATGATTTCAGTTTGCGGATCGTTTTCCAGCATCCCGATGGCGTCGAGCATCATCAGGCCGCCGATTTTCTCGCTCAGGTCGCGCCCGCCGGTGCCAATCAGTTGTGAAACGCCGCCACCAAATTCATGAATGCGGACGCTCAGTTCCTGGCTGCCGGTGCCAGATGCGCCAACAATACCGATGTTGCCACGACGCACGGCGTTGCCAAAACAGAGCGCCGCGCCGTTAATAATCGCCGTACCGCAGTCTGGCCCCATCATCAGCAGCCCTTTTTCGTGGGCCAGTTGCTTGAGCGCCAGTTCATCTTCAACTGAGACGTTATCGGAAAACAGCATCACGTTGAGATCGTTTTGCAGCGCCTGACGCGCTTCGCGAGCGGCAAACAGACCGTTGACCGAAATCACCGCCAGGTTACTTTCCGGGATATGCTTTTTGGCGCTGGCAATAGTGGCGTAACGCGCCTCGTGCGAGCCGCTTTGCGCTTTGGTGTTGAACAGTTCTTCAATCTCCACCAGCAACTGCTCGTTGTCCGCACCCGATTTACCATTGATGACAATCATCAGGTCGCCGTTTTTCGCCTGTTCCAGCTCCGGCGTCAGCAGTCCTAAATTTTTCAGTACACCTTTGTTCATTTCGGTCGCCATCGCCACAAATGCCTGCTCGACGCCGTCGAGTTTATTTGCACGCGTGGAGATAGACATCAGCGAGACAGAATCAAAATAGGTATTCGGTTTAATGACTATTTTAACTGACATAATTCCCTCCGTAGGTTTGGCTCAGCGCACAACCATCGGCCATGCCATACAGCATGTCGCAGCCGGAACTGGAGCCAATATGTTTAATTTTTTCTATTGCCTGAGTTGAATTCCCAGGGACGCCATAAATAATATCGTGAATAAAATGATGAATATTTTCCCGGCAGCGTTGTTGTAATGCGGCTTCCAGCGTTATGGCACTTAATAACGTGGTATTATTTCTGCCGCGTTGCAGACCGCGATAAAATTCCTCTTTGTATTTTTCCGCCGGATGCCCGGAAATAAATAAAATAAGTATCAGTCCGGTCAGATAATCATCGGCTGATGGCGTAAGGCCAATCCCTAACCCCATCATACTGGCGACCGCTGAGGCGATATTTTGTTTATCGTTTACTGCCTGAATAACTACCCGTCGTTTAATATGTAATTCTTTATTTAACGCCTGATAAAACGGATTATCGCCACGATAATTAAACAGGGTTTCATTTTCCCCCAGGTGCTGATGAATAATGTCGTGCCACTGTTGCCAGGCGATAAGGTGAAAATTCACAGCGGTCATTTGCAAGGTTGGGGACAGCCAACGCCAACAACGACTCATCTCTATATGAAGATGTTGACCGACCGTAATGCCTTGATCGTCAAACTGAACCTTATCACCATGCCGGAACAGATCATCAAAGTGAGTGAGTGCCAACCGACAACTGTTTGGCGCATTGTCGTACTCTTCACAAAGCAGCGTCAGCAACTGCTGGCGAGCCGGGAGTGCGATATTTACCGCTCTGGCAAAGACCTGTTCAACCTGTCCTTGCCCCCGCTGCGCCAGAAAATCCGCATCCGCAGTTAGCGCCCACACACACCGTTTTTCTGGTGTGTTGATAGCAAGCCTCCCGGTTTATGCACCTGCGGCAATCAGTAACTGCGCAATCTCTTCAAAGCCCCGTTCCCGCGCCAGTTCCAGTGGCGTTTTGCCATATTTATCGGTCAGATGCGGGCTGGCACCGTGTTCCAGCAATAACTGCACAATCGCCTGCTGTTTAATACCACCATCATTAAGCACAATCGCTTCCAGTAGCGGCGTCCAGCCTACATGGTTGGTCTGGTTAACGTTAATCTCCGTATGCGCCAAAAGCTCTTTTACAATACTTAAATGGCCTTTTTCACAGGCAGGCGTCAGGCCGACACCGCCAAAACGGGTTACGCAATTAAGATCGGGTTTAGCCGGTAAAATAATTCGTAGTAGCGTTAAATCATCGTTCAGACAGCTAATTAAAAAAGGATTTAAACAGGTATGATCTTGCTTATTAATATCCGCTCCGGCATCAATTAATGCCTGAACGCAAGCATATTGCTGATATAAACTTGCCAGCGTAATTGCCGTTTTCCCCTGACGATCGCAGGTATTAATATCGACACCCAGCGCAAGGCAGGTTTTTACTTTATCGATATCACCCTGTTGTGCAGCCAATAAATAGTCGGCAGGTAGATTTTTTATACTCATTCACATTCCCCTGGTTTTTGTGGCTGTTTTCGATGAATTGAGAATAGCAACGATAATCTGATAAAAGAACCCGCTTAAATTTAATTCGCTGTATTTCGCCTTTTTGTTGAATGATGTTCAACAATCTTTTCGCAGTGTGCGGTAGTGCAATATTTGTTTCTTTGACCCGATACCCTTTCACTCAATCAGGTTTTATTTCTCTATAGTCTGCACATGTAAGAGTAGCTTTCGTCCATGTCTAACCAGAGGGGAACAAGATGAACGGACTCACGGCAACGGGTGTCACCGTCGGTATTTGTGCAGGGCTTTGGCAGTTAGTGTCTTCACATGTCGGGCTCTCTCAAGGATGGGAATTATTAGGAACCATTGGCTTCGTCGCCTTTTGCAGTTTTTATGCCGCAGGCGGCGGTAAATCGGGGTTTATCAGAAGTCTGGCGGTTAATTATTCCGGGATGGTGTGGGCGTTTTTCGCCGCGCTGACTGCCGGTTGGCTGGCCTCGGTGAGTGGGATTTCTGGGTTCTGGGCGAGCGTAATTACTACCGTACCCTTCTCGGCGGTAGTGGTCTGGCAAGGGCGTTTCTGGTTACTGTCCTTTATTCCCGGTGGCTTTCTCGGCATGACGCTGTTTTTTGCCAGCGGGATGAACTGGACGGTGACGTTACTGGGTTTTCTGGCGGGTAACTGCGTGGGGATAATTTCAGAATATGGTGGACAAAAATTAAGCGAAGCGACGACTAAACGCGACGGGTATTAAAAGTTATTCAAAAATGATTATCTATCTTTAACCGATACCTCTACAGTCATAGCTGGAGAAATTCATAGTAGATAATGGCGAGAATGGTTTAATGAACTCAATTTTTACCGAAGAGAATCTGTTGGCATTTACTACCGCTGCGCGTTTTGGCAGCTTCAGTAAAGCCGCAGAAGAGTTGGGTTTAACCACTTCCGCCATTAGCTACACCATCAAGCGTATGGAGACGGGGCTGGATGTGGTGCTGTTCACTCGCAGTACCCGCAGCATTGAGTTAACGGAGTCCGGGCGTTATTTTTTCCGCAAAGCTACCGACCTGCTGAATGATTTTCACGCCATCAAACGCAGTATCGATACTATTTCGCAGGGCATAGAAGCACGTGTGCGCATTTGTATTAATCAGCTGCTTTATACGCCCAAACACACCGCACGCTTGTTACAGGTGCTGAAAAAGCAGTTTCCTACCTGCCAGATTACCGTCACCACCGAAGTGTATAACGGCGTCTGGGATGCGATTATTAATAATCAGGCCAATATCGCCATCGGCGCACCCGATACACTACTGGACGGCGGCGGTATTGATTACACTGAAATTGGCGCGATTCGCTGGGCTTTTGCTATCGCCCCGGATCACCCGTTAGCCTTTGTGCCGGAACCCATCGCCGAAAGCCAACTGCGTCTCTACCCTAATATTATGGTGGAGGACACCGCGCATACGATTAATAAAAAAGTGGGCTGGTTGCTGCACGGGCAGGAGTCAATTCTGGTGCCAGATTTCAACACCAAATGTCAGTGCCAGATTTTAGGTGAAGGAATTGGTTTTTTGCCGGATTACATGGTCCGTGAGGCGATGACGCAATCCCTGCTGGTTACCCGACAAATCCATAATCCGCGCCAGGATTCGCGCATGTTACTGGCGACTCAGCATTCTGCTACGGGTCAGGTGACGCAGTGGATTAAAAAACAATTTGCGCCAAATGGCATATTAACGGGGATCTATCAGGATTTACTGCATCGGGAGAATTAATCGCTGCCAACCTCCCGATGCGCTGTGAATAGCGGTTTACATCAACCACCTGCTTTCATTACCCATTCAGAGATAAATTTATTACCCGGTACTGGCGGAGAGTACAAATAGCCCTGCAAAAAGTGAACGCCTTTACCGATCATTAAATCCGCCTGCTCCTGGGTTTCTACCCCTTCCGCCACGATACTCAGACCAGGCTTACGCGCTAGTTCGACAATATTGTCCACAATATGACCGGAGATTTCGTCGACACTCGCCATTTGCACAAATGACTTATCGATCTTAATAAAATCGACCGGGAACGCCTGCAAGTAACGATAGGTCGCATAACCCGTACCAAAGTCATCCAGCGCAAAGGTAATGTTGTGCTGATGAAGGCTGTCAAATATCGCTCTGGCTTCTGGCGTTACCGGAATAGGGTTACGTTCCGTTAGCTCGAGAACCAGCTTGATTTTATCGTTACCTAATTTCTTAACCAGGTTCAGACACTCTTTTTCAAATCCCGCTGCCAAAAAACAACCCGCCGAGACGTTGATGCCAATATGGAAATTGTCCGGCAGCAAATGTTTTACCGGCATCAGAATATCCGCAGTCTGTTTCATCAGTTGGCGGGTCATTATGACAATAAGACCGGATGACTCCGCCAGAGGAATAAACTGATCCGGTGGGATAATTCCCGTTTGTGGATGTTCCCAGCGGACAAGTACCTCACAGCCCGTCAGTACCCCAGTCTGCGCGCAGAAAACCGGTTGGATCCACGGTTTGAATTCGTGGTTTTCCAACGCCAGACTGATGGCTTCAGGCGTGACGATATGGTGACAACGGTTATCAGGGATATAAAAATTATTTTTATTTCCCGTGCCACTGATGACTTGCGGATGATATTGAAAAAAGATATCCCGCCAGAAGGTAATATCACTCTGGATGCCTAGTTTTTCATACAGCTGCTTCTTTTGATGTGAAATTGTCTTTGCACTGCGATTTCTGTACTGTGAGATTTCTGTAACCGACATTCCCTCCATTAGCAGCTTGAGTAAAAGCCGTTCTTTTTCGGACACGATACCAGGCAACGTCAAATTCACCGTTGCCCCGAACTCTTCCAAAAAAACACTCAAATCATGCGAAGCCATCGAACACACCTTGATTAAATCTTGTGCGCCAGCTAAATCTGCGAGTCTTCACTCTGACTGATAAAGCTGGCTGCAAGAAAATGACACAGAGAGCCGAATTATCTCCCGTTCGGCTCTCTCTCCTTTTACTCATTATTCAGATCAGAATTGCCACTTAATGCCAACCATTGCAGAGGTGTCATTATATCCCCTATCGGCAACCTGGACGCCCACATTCCCCCAGACATTCAGGTTGGCATTTAGCTGTCCTTCCACCCCGGTTTTTATCTCAGCAATATTTCGGGCTCCATCCTGAGTGACGGACACGCCATCCATACTGGTGCTGAAATCCTTACTGTTATGCAGCCAGTTCACTTCTACAAACGGCTGGAACTCGCGGGATTTACCGTCATCCATTTTATGGTGGCTCTTCAGCCAGGTTTTTACGCCAAGTCGGGTTTGAACATTGCCATCACCGTTGCTATGAACGAGGGTTCCGTTGCTTTCGCGGTGCTTATCGGCTTTGACTCCCATCCAGGTAACCTGTGCTTGCGGCTGAACATACCATTCATTACGCGTTCCCTGGCTGCCATTAAATTCAGCTAATTTGTGTTTGTATCCAGCTTCCAGTGAAGCGGTAAATCCTTTTGATTTATAGGATTCACTTTGTAAGTCATCCCCTTTCACTGTGTTATCAAACCAGCTGTACTGCGCCCAACTGTCGAGATACGCGCCATTACGCGACTCGTCATCGGCATACCAGGTGGCATAGAGGCCGGTGCTATATCCGTTCACACTCGCTTTTGCACGATAACCGGTTCGCGAGGAAATGGTTTTGCTGTCGCTGTTGCCATATCCCGCCATGACCCCAACATGCCAGCTGTCGCTGCCGTTTTGGCTCCACTGCGCGACATCGCCTCCCAGTTGCAGAACATAGCGATTGCTTTGGGTTTTCAGCTGGCCGCTGCCATCACGCCATTTATTATGACCACCTTCATGGCGCATCCACATAGTGGTTTGTTTCTGCTCACCCGTCACCATGTCGGTATAGTACGTATTACCCAGACGCTCATGCAGACGCGTGGTTAACATTGTATTCGCTGCTGCAAGGTTCGCAATGTAGCTACCCGCCTCCGGTCGCAGGTCATTATCCACATTCAGATCCGGACCCGGCGTAGGTGTCGGGTTAGGGTTCGGCTCTGGATTCGGGTTTGGCTCCGGATTCGGCATCGGGTCTGGCTCCGGCTGCAGTTCAGGAGAATCACTGCCGCTGGTCAGATACCAGTTACCACTATTTGCCCCTTGTCCACGCGCGAGAGTGTAGTCATACGCCCCCGCAACGATACGACCAGCCTGAACAAATTCGCCCTCAGACTTACCGTCTACATGGATAAGTTCGATACCGTTAAGGGTTTTCGCACCTGTACCGCCAGCGTTATTCACCGTAACGGCAGTCGTGCCGCTAGTATCGCCCTCGACAACCAATTTATCGGTTACTGAGTCATCGCCATTCAGTACCGTATTCATTACTAGTTGACCGTTATTACCGTGGTAGTTCCCCTTCACCACTAACACATTGCCAGCTTGCTGTCCTGACATTCCGGTCATCAGCGTACCGTTGTTGGTCAGATTGCCGCCCAGGGTGTAATTCACAGACGCAGCCGCTCTTTTTTCAGCGCTATTATTCAACGCCAGGGTACCGTTGTTCTCAACGTTTGCGCTACCCAATCCCTGCGCATGACTTACCAGGACATTAGCCGAATTAGCAATGTTCACATTCGCCGTCAGGTTGCTGTTATCGCCCGCGATGTCCAGCGTGCCGCCCTGAATATTCAGCTCTCCGCTCCCCGTTAACGAACCGGTTGAAGTGCCCCCGTTGGTAACCGTCAGACTGCCGCCATTTAAGCTCAGCAGTGAATCGGCGCTGCCATTGAGCGTGCCCACGGTCTGGCTGTGACCATTCATATCCAGTTCAGTCTCTGCCGCCAGACGCAGTTCATGGGTATTACCCAACACGTTATCGTTATTCAACAAAAGCGTCCCACTGCGCAGATCGGTAACACCGGTATAGTCGTTGTCTTTGTTAGAAAGCGATACGGTCTGACCCTTCTGGCTGCTGAATGCCAGGTCACCACTGCCGGTAATCTTTGCGCTGAGATCGGCGGCATTCTCGCTTTTACCGTTAGAGCTCAGCACCAGAGCATCGCTGTCGGTAGCGTGTAAATCAAGCTGGGTCAGGCCGTAACCGATATACAGACCGTCATTGTTTACCCCACTCGTCAGACGATAGTCGTAAGTGCCGACGGCCGCTTTTTGCCCATTCTGCTGAATATCACGTTGGGCACTGCTGGAGAGGATTTGCCCATTTTTATCCTGCAATTGCAGATTGCCCGCATCGCCCAGAACTTCCGCACCTTGCGCATCAACCAACTTAATGGTGCTGTTACCATCATCGACTTCAGTGAGCGATAACGCAGAGTCAATATCACGAGATACTGAGCTTACAACGTCACTGTCAGAAACCTGAATCACACCCTCGCCGCGCAAATCCAGCGTTTTACTAACGTTGACCGTCCCTTCTGTCATCTGTGCACCTGCTGTCAGGGCACCAAAATCAACGGTTCCGCCGGAGAATCCCAAAGTGCTAATGGAGTGAGCGCCCTTACCCACTGTTACCTGGCTTCCCTGACCCGCAGTGATCCCGCCTCTCTGCAGAAACTCAGCATTCTTTTCCAGGTTAAATGTCGTGTTCTGGAACGCCAGTGAACCCTGGAACCAGTCTGTATAAGCAAACTCATCGAAGGAGAATTCGTGATTCCCCATGTTTATTTCAACAATACCTCTACCTTGAAGATCGTTATCAAATACCCAATCTTTATTGGCATTGATTTGCAGTTTGCCATCAACATCCAGGTCCGCACGGCCGATGTTCTTGTCTTCAGAAATAACCGCGACAGCACCAGAAGCGACATCAATATATCCGCTGAATGCATAGTTATTGCCGGTCAGTGCCACTGTCCCACTGTCGATACTTATTGTACCATTGCCGGAAATCTTATTGGCAAAGGTCATGCTATCGTCAGCCTTCAGGTGTAATTTCCCGCGGTTGTTGATCTCTGCTGTACCTATATTTTGGGTGATCCCTAAAGCGCCATTTTGCTCAATTTTGACTTTACCACTAAAGGCAGAGTTATCACCGGTTAAGTAAGTCGTGCCATTGAGCGCATTGATATAGCCCAGGCCCTCGCTGCCACTGACAATATCCGCGGAAATAGTCGCGTTTTTATCCGTGTGGTTTAAGGTGATTTTCTTATCGGATGTCTTTGCCCACACAAACTCAATTTTTTCGGCATCAATAATCCCTGCAGCCTTCGCAGCACTTCCTTCCTGTGCACCTAACGCTAACTCAGAGTTGGTGCTTAAACTAATTTTCGGTGCGGATATTTTACCTCCATCTGATACGACTAATGTTGTATCAGAACGTTGGTCGTAATAACCCAGGCTAATATGTTCACGAGCATTAACTTCACCACCGTTATTAACCGACAGGAACTGATTACCGCCATATCCGCCGTAAACGCCCATAAAGAAGGTCCCTGCATTTACCTGACTACCTTCGCCGCTTACATTCCCCTGCGTATAAGTCAGACGACTGGTGCCCTTAACATGAATTTTGCCGCCATTGGAGACATTAAAATAGCCTTGATCATGTCTCATGCCTGAGTTTGACTCATACAAATCATCAGCATATAACTCGCTGCCAGCATTGGAGACATTCAGGAACCCCGTACCTTTCAGCAAAAAGTTAAGCGGGCCATTGATTGTTACCTTTCCTCCGGTAATATCCAACCCACCACCAGAAGCGAGAGTCAGACGCGGACGGGAAGTATCTGTCGTATTGATTACCAGATTGGCATTGTCAGTCACCGTAATACGGTAATCGATGCTCTGGTTCTCTTTGCCAAAATCAATAGTTTTATCCTGGTTTACGATGACATCATCGGCGAATACCAGAGATGAATATAAACTTATCGCGCTAATTAAAACAGCCCGGGACTTTTTTCCTTTTACTCTGCTCCCCAGCTCAGAGCAGACGCTCCAACAGTTACGGGACCTGTTCCACTTTAGCCGATATATTTTATTCATCACAATCTCCAGCAATACATCCAAATAAAACCAAGATTGCATAAACAGCAACGCATTAAATGCCATTCTGGTTACTGTTCATCGCATATAAAAATTCAAAAATTTTGCATAGCATTGGCAACCACATATCTGAGTATGTAGTTCAGAGGGTAATAAAATAGCAAGTTACTACTGAAAACTTATTTTAAGTTAACACTCTTAACTTTATCATTACATTCCTCCCAGTCTCTAATACCTGCGCATTATATGTATCCAGGAACTCAAATCAACTCAAAATATAAACAAAAGCAGGAGGAATACATTTAATATACAGACGGTAAAAGTGGTAACTCTTATTAGGTATCCAAATATAAGAATCGTCTTATTAATAAATATATAACTCTATAGGACTGAATCCATTCAGCTAATACAAAATAAAATCGTTAATTAATAAAATATAAAGTCATGAAGTGATACAAGAGGAATTTCAGGATATGACATGACAATCATATATAATATATGCATAATTTTTTACAGCGAGTCAATGATTCCCGCGCCATATGCAGACATGGCGCGGTTTTATGCAATAACAATCACGCGTCCGGGAACATCACGCTATGGCCCGGCGCTTCACGATGGAGATGAATAAAGTTAAGGTGCCGCTCGTACTGGTCAAGAATATCGGTGATCACCTGCTCTTTGCTGTAGTCCATCAGGTCGTTGCCCTGGCTGCCTTCTAACAGGAAGGTTTCCAGCCGGTAGTAGGTCGATTTACCGCTGCGTGCGCGGTAGGTAAAGCCCGGCACCGAATATTGCTGCGGCCAAATCTGATAGACAAAGTTTTGCTCTTCGCCCATATGCACCAACAAATCCAGATGCCCCAACTGTTGTCCCTCTTCCGGCGGCAGGCTTTTTAGCTCCACGTACGCGCCGCGCAACCGCAGCTCCTGCGCCACTTCTTCCATTGCCGGGTAACAGACCGTCTCCATCATCTGTTTAGTGTAACGCGTGCCCGGATAATTCATCAGGCGCGAGAGACGTTTTTTCCAGCTCAGGCGATCCTGAAGCCCCAGCGGTCGCGGCGCGGTATCGCGGTTGGCACTTTCACGGCGGTAATCTTCTACCTTCAGAGATTTATACAACCCCGCCATCACGAAGAAAATCACAAAGCTGAACGGCAGCCCCATGATTACCGTGGTGTTTTGCAGCGCGGATATCCCGTTGGTCATCAGCATGCCGAGCGTCAGCAGACCAATCGCCACCGACCAGAAGACGCGCAGCCAGCCGGGGGCGTCGCTGTTGATATCTTTAAGCTGCGAGGTGAAATTCCCCAGCACCAGCGCACCGGAGTCCGCCGAGGTCACATAAAACAGCAGGCCAGTAATGGTGGCGACGGAGGCGCTAAAGGTAAACGCCGGATACTGCGCCAGCAGGCTGTAGAAGCCGCGCTCCGGATGGACCATCGCTTCCTCGGCAAATGCCGCGCCGCCGTGGATGATTTCATACAGCGCGCTATTGCCGAACACCGAGAGCCATAACAGCGTGAAGGTAAACGGAATAATCAACGTGCCCAGCACGAACTGGCGAATGGTACGCCCACGCGAGATACGCGCCAGGAACAAGCCGACAAACGGCGACCATGCCACCCACCATGCCCAGAAGAAGAGCGTCCAGTTATTCATCCACTCAACTGGACGGTCGAAGGCAAAACTGTTGAGCGTCATGCCCATAAAGCGATTCACATAGTCGCCAACATTCAGCACCAGCGCATTAAGCAGGAACGAGGTGTCGCCCATAAACAATACGAACAGGATCAATCCCAGCGCCAGCGCAACGTTAAGTTCCGATAACACACGAATCCCCTTATCGACACCGGAGGTGACAGAGATCGTGGCGATTATCACCGACAAGGCGATCAGTGCCGCTTTTGCCGCCATCGAATCGGGAATATCAAACAGTACGCTCAAGCCATAGTTAAGCTGCACCACACCGATACCGAGCGTAGTGGCAATACCGAAGATGGTGCCGATCACCGCTGCAATATCCACTGAGTGCCCTATCGGCCCGTTAATCCGTTTACCGAAGATCGGGTACAGCGCCGAGCGGATGGTGAGCGGCAAATTATAACGATAGCTAAAGTATCCGAGCGCCATGCCCATCAGCGCATACATCGACCAGCCGGTTAAGCCGTAGTGAAACAGCGTCCAGACCATCGCCTGACGCGCGGCCTCAATCGTCTGTCCCGCGCCTTCCGGCGGCTGCATATACTGCGTTACCGGTTCGGCTACGGAGAAGAACATCAGGTCGATACCGATCCCGGCAGCAAACAGCATCGCCGCCCAACTCAGCAGGCTGAATTCCGGTTTGGATTGTTCTGGCCCGAGCTTCACCGAACCAAAACGCGAACAAGCGATACAGACCACAAAGACAATATAGAGCGTTGCCGCCAGCAGATAGTACCAACCGAAGGTTTTAGAAACCCAGTCCAGCGTGCGGCCAATCCACAGGGCCGAGAAGTCGCGAAACAGGATCGTTGTCAGGGAAAACAACAAAATCAGTCCGGCGGAGGTGTAAAACACCACCGGATTGATTTTGTCCTTTTCCCTGCTGTGTGAAAGGTCTGTCATCCAGTATCCCCACTGTTATTGTTACTATTTAAAATCAAATTCATAACAATTAAGACACATTTTATATTGAACGTCCAATCAATAACCGCTTTAATAGATAAACACCGCTGATGAATGGAGTGGCGAAAATGCCCAAATTGGGGATGCAGTCGATCCGGCGCAGACAACTGATCGACGCCACACTGGAAGCAATAAATGAAGTGGGCATGCACGATGCAACGATCGCGCAGATCGCCCGCCGTGCAGGCGTTTCTACGGGGATCATCAGCCACTATTTCAGGGACAAAAATGGTCTGCTGGAAGCAACCATGCGCGATATCACCAGTCAGCTGCGTGACGCGGTTTTGAATCGATTACATGCACTTCCGCAGGGCAGTGCAGAGCAGCGATTACAGGCGATTGTTGGCGGAAACTTCGATGAAACGCAGGTGAGCAGTGCGGCGATGAAAGCCTGGCTGGCGTTCTGGGCCAGCAGTATGCATCAGCCGATGCTCTATCGTTTACAGCAGGTCAGCAGCCGCCGCTTGCTGTCGAATCTGGTGAGCGAGTTTCGCCGCGAATTGCCGCGCGAACAGGCACAGGAAGCGGGCTACGGCCTTGCCGCGCTGATTGACGGATTATGGCTGCGCGCGGCACTGAGCGGCAAACCGCTGGATAAACCTCTCGCACACTCGCTGACCCGTCACTTTATTACTCAGCATTTACCCACCGATTAACCGAGGAGACGTGATGTCCCGAATGGCAGAACAGCAGCTTTATATACATGGTGGTTATACCTCCGCCACCAGCGGTCGCACCTTCGAGACCATTAACCCGGCCAACGGTAACGTGCTGGCGACCGTGCAGGCCGCCGGGCGCGAGGATGTCGATCGCGCCGTGAAGAGTGCCCAACAGGGGCAAAAAATCTGGGCGGCGATGACCGCTATGGAACGCTCGCGTATTCTGCGTCGGGCCGTTGATATTCTGCGTGAACGCAATGACGAACTCGCAAAACTTGAAACCCTCGACACCGGAAAAGCATATTCGGAAACCTCAACCGTCGATATCGTTACCGGTGCGGACGTGCTGGAGTACTACGCCGGGCTGATCCCGGCTCTGGAAGGCAGCCAGATCCCGTTGCGTGAGACGTTATTTGTTTATACCCGCCGCGAACCTCTGGGTGTGGTGGCGGGGATTGGCGCATGGAACTACCCGATTCAGATTGCCCTGTGGAAATCCGCCCCGGCGCTGGCGGCAGGCAACGCAATGATTTTCAAACCGAGCGAAGTCACCCCGCTTACCGCGTTAAAGCTGGCTGAAATTTACAGCGAAGCGGGCCTGCCGGACGGCGTATTTAACGTGTTGCCGGGGGTGGGCGCGGAGACCGGGCAATATCTGACCGAGCATCCGGGCATTGCCAAAGTGTCATTTACCGGCGGTGTCGCCAGCGGCAAAAAAGTGATGGCTAACTCGGCGGCCTCTTCCCTGAAAGAAGTGACCATGGAACTGGGCGGTAAATCACCGCTGATCGTTTTCGATGATGCGGATCTCGATCTCGCCGCCGATATCGCCATGATGGCAAACTTCTTCAGCTCCGGTCAGGTGTGTACCAATGGCACCCGCGTCTTCGTTCCGGCGAAATGCAAAGCCGCATTTGAGCAGAAAATTCTGGCGCGCGTTGAGCGCATTCGCGCGGGCGACGTTTTCGATCCGCAAACTAACTTCGGCCCGCTGGTCAGCTTCCCGCATCGCGATAACGTGCTGCGCTATATCGCCAAAGGCAAAGAGGAAGGCGCGCGCGTACTGTGCGGCGGCGATGTACTGAAAGGCGATGGCTTCGATAACGGCGCATGGGTTGCACCGACCGTGTTCACCGATTGCCGCGACGAAATGACCATCGTGCGCGAAGAGATCTTCGGTCCGGTGATGTCGCTTCTCACTTATGAATCTGAGGACGAAGTGATTCGCCGCGCCAATGATACCGACTACGGCCTGGCGGCGGGCATCGTGACAGCGGACCTGAACCGCGCGCATCGCGTCATTCATCAGCTGGAAGCGGGTATTTGCTGGATCAACACCTGGGGCGAATCCCCGGCAGAGATGCCCGTTGGCGGCTACAAACACTCCGGCATTGGTCGCGAGAACGGCGTGATGACGCTCCAGAGTTACACCCAGGTGAAGTCCATCCAGGTTGAGATGGCTAAATTCCAGTCCATATTCTAACCAGGAGGTTTATTTGCAATTTGACTACATCATTATTGGTGCCGGCTCAGCCGGCAACGTTCTCGCTACCCGTCTGACTGAAGATCCGAATACCTCCGTGCTGCTGCTTGAAGCGGGCGGCCCGGACTATCGCTTTGACTTCCGCACCCAGATGCCCGCAGCGCTGGCGTTCCCACTACAGGGCAAACGCTACAACTGGGCCTATGAAACAGAGCCTGAACCGTTTATGAATAACCGCCGCATGGAGTGCGGACGCGGTAAAGGCCTGGGTGGATCGTCGCTGATCAACGGCATGTGCTACATCCGTGGCAATGCGCTGGATCTCGATAACTGGGCGCAAGAACCCGGTCTGGAGAACTGGAGTTATCTCGACTGCCTGCCCTACTACCGCAAGGCCGAGACTCGCGATGTGGGCGAGAACGACTACCACGGTGGCGATGGCCCGGTGAGCGTCACCACCTCCAAACCCGGCGTCAATCCGCTGTTTGAAGCGATGATTGAAGCGGGCGTGCAGGCAGGCTACCCGCGCACGGACGATCTCAACGGCTATCAGCAGGAAGGTTTTGGCCCGATGGATCGCACCGTCACGCCGCAGGGCCGTCGCGCCAGTACCGCGCGCGGTTATCTCGATCAGGCCAAATCGCGCCCTAACCTGACCATTCGTACTCACGCTATGACCGATCACATCATTTTTGACGGCAAACGCGCGGTGGGCGTGGAATGGCTGGAAGGCGACAGCACCATCCCAACCCGCGCAACGGCCAACAAAGAAGTGCTGTTATGTGCAGGCGCGATTGCCTCACCGCAGATCCTGCAACGCTCCGGCGTCGGCAACGCTGAACTGCTGGCGGAGTTTGATATTCCGCTGGTGCATGAATTACCCGGCGTCGGCGAAAATCTTCAGGATCATCTGGAGATGTATCTGCAATATGAGTGCAAAGAACCGGTTTCCCTCTACCCTGCCCTGCAGTGGTGGAACCAGCCGAAAATCGGTGCGGAGTGGCTGTTTGGCGGCACTGGCGTTGGTGCCAGCAACCACTTTGAAGCAGGCGGATTTATTCGCAGCCGAGAGGAATTTGCGTGGCCGAATATTCAGTACCATTTCCTGCCAGTAGCGATTAACTATAACGGCTCGAATGCGGTGAAGGAGCACGGTTTCCAGTGCCACGTCGGCTCAATGCGCTCGCCAAGCCGTGGGCATGTGCGGATTAAATCCCGCGACCCGCACCAGCATCCGGCAATTCTGTTTAACTACATGTCACACGAGCAGGACTGGCAGGAGTTCCGCGACGCAATTCGCATCACCCGGGAGATCATGCATCAACCGGCGCTGGATCAGTATCGTGGCCGCGAAATCAGCCCCGGCACGGAATGTCAGACGGATGAACAGCTCGATGAGTTCGTGCGTAATCACGCCGAAACCGCCTTCCATCCGTGCGGTACCTGCAAAATGGGCTACGACGAGATGTCCGTGGTTGACGGCGAAGGCCGCGTACACGGGCTGGAAGGCCTGCGCGTGGTGGATGCGTCAATTATGCCGCAGATTATCACCGGGAATTTGAACGCCACGACAATTATGATTGGCGAGAAAATAGCGGACATGATTCGTGGACAGGAAGCGTTGCCGAGGAGCACGGCGGGATATTTTGTGGCAAATGGGATGCCGGTGAGAGCGAAAAAATGAGTCGTGATGTGAACTAACGCAGGAACCGATCAGATTGAGAGTTACCGTTCCAGAGAGGGGGACCGAATCCTTATATAAACACTGAGGTAACTCTCATGCTTCATATCCAGTATTCATGATGCTGGCTTTTTGCTGATATTTAACCCGAACATTCCTGATACAGACTATTAATACAACCTTATCTGCGACAGATTTTATTTTCTGGATATATTATGCGTGAACAAATCAAACAGGATATCGATCTGATTGAGATTTTATTTTATCTGAAGAAAAAGATTCGCGTTATCCTTTTTATTATAGCTATCTGTATGGCAATGGTGCTGTTGTTTCTGTATATCAATAAAGATAATATAAAAGTGAGTTACAGCCTAAAAATAAACCAGACAACACCAGGCATACTTGTTAACTGTGATAGCAATAATAACTTTGCCTGTCAGACCACAATGACTGAAGATGTTATACAGCGAATTACTACATTTTTTCACACCAGCCCAGATGTCAAGAACAGAGAAATAAAGCTGGAATGGTCAGGAGATAAGAGAGATTTACCAACTGCTGAAGCGGAAATATCTCGCGTGCAGGCGTCTATTATCAAATGGTATGCGTCAGAATACCATAATGGCAGGCAAGTTCTCGATGAGATACAAACACCTTCAGCAATTAACAGTGAGCTTTATACAAAAATGATATACCTGACTAGGAACTGGTCATTGTATCCGAACGGTGATGGCTGTGTAACTATAAGCTCACCAGAAATAAAAAATAAATACCCTGCTGCCATTTGCCTGGCTCTGGGATTTTTTCTAAGCATTGTAATTTCTGTAATGTTTTGCCTTGTCAAAAAAATGGTAGATGAATACCAACAAAACTCTGGGTAGTAATAAACAGCATTCTGATAGAGAGTGCCTGTATAAAGCTGAAGTGACAATGACCGGGAAGGGAACCCGTTTTCAGGAATGGATGCCTGTCTTTTTCACTGTAAATATCCTGGCATTACTAATGCCAGGATATTTACAGAAGAGCAGCATAACCATGACGGAACGGGGTTAAGTCAGGTTGTCCTTAACGCTATTTTCAACCTCGTATGCCTTCTTCAGGTTTATGTTCAGATCTCATATCTCTCTCAGCAATCCTCAATAATCAGATACACCGCTTTCACCGGACCATGAACCCCGACGACTTTGATAAGCTCAATATCCGCCGTTGAACTAGGGCCGCTAATGATGTTAATGCAGGACGGCATTCGTTCACCGGCCTGCGCTTTCTGATGCAATTTTTCTGCGAGTTGCGCTACACGCGGCAGGATTGTGCTTTTACGCAGGATAAAAAGAGAAGATTCCGGGAGCAGGCTCAATGAACGCCCGCGCCCGGCGGCGGAAAAAAGAACCACGCCTCCCGATTCGGTTAAACCATATTCAGCATACACGACACCCACTTTAGCCTGCTCGGCCTGCGAGATATTCTCGGCACCTTTCGCCGGATCCCAAACAACGGCATTGCATTCCTGCTGCAAACGTTCACTAATCCCCAATTCCTCGAGCCTCGTGTCACCGCTAATCACGACCGACTGATCTCCCAGCTCTTTACACAGACGTATTGCAGCTTCTGCCGCCTTCGCCTCGCTGGTCAGCTCACAGCGCGTCAACATAACATCGCTGGCAAACTGAATAAACGCGTCACAGCGCTGCTGTTGGTTAAGTTGGGTAAGCCGCTCGTTAGCATAGTTGTTAAGCGGCGCATCTTCTGCTTGCGGTTCAAGTCGCAGCGGGCGACCCAGTGCCTGAGCAACGTTATTCAAAAATTCGCCTCGATTATCCATTCTTTTTCTCCTGCGCCTGATGTTTCTTAAACCAACTACGGAAACTCTCTCCGTCAGCTTCAGGAAGATCGCGTGCTTCCATCCAGTCGCTAATCGCGCCAAATTTGAGTGGTGTTTTGCCGCCATTGATAAACCAGCTTGCCGCATGAGCGCCGGCCATCATCCCGACTTTCCACAATCCTGGATGACTATTGGCATAAGCGAACATTTTTATCGCCCGTTGCTCTGCTTTTGCGGTGATCCCTTTTTCAGCCATCACCCGACGATGACTCAAAATCAGTTTTGACAGCGGAATACGCACCGGACACACGCTGTCACAAGCAGTGCATAAAGAGCAGGCGTAGGGTAAATCTTTAAAATCTTTATAGCCGCCAAGTAGCGGAGAAATCACCGCACCAATTGGCCCTGGATAAATAGAGCCATATCCATGACCGCCAATATGGCGATATGCCGGACAAGTATTCATACAAGCCCCGCAGCGAATACAGCGCAGCACATCCCGAAATTCAGAGGCCAGCACCTCAGAACGCCCGTTATCGACAATAACCAGATGAAACTCTTCAGGACCATCAACGTGCCCCGCTTCGCGCGGTCCTGTCAGCCAGGTGTTGTATCCCGTCAAACGTGCACCAACGGCACTGCGCGCCAGCATGGCGATCAATACATCTACCTCGGCAAACGTGGGGGCAATACGCTCCATTCCCATCACTGCAATATGCGTTTTAGGCAGCGTGGTACACATTCGCGCATTACCTTCATTGGTCACCAGGCATACCGAACCTGTCTCTGCCACCGCGAAATTACAGCCGGTAATACCTATTTCAGCACTGAGGAAATCTTCGCGGATTTTTTGCCGGATGAATAAGGTCATCGCTTCAGGCGTTTCCGGCCCCTCATAGCCCAGACGTTCGTGTAGCACTCGACGGATCTGATGGCGATCTTTATGAATTGCCGGGACCACAACATGAGATGGCGGATCTTGATCCAGCTGGAGAATATATTCACCCAGATCGGTTTCAATCACCTGAATGCCAGCATCCTGCAACACATGATTGACACCAATCTCTTCGGTCACCATCGATTTAGATTTCACCACCTTCCGGGCATTTTTGCGTTGGGCAACCTGTAAAATGTAGCGAGTAGCGTCTTCTTTGGTTTTTGCAAAATAGACGTGACCGCCGTTTTGCGTCACTTTTTCTGAGAGCTGGTACAGATAAGCGTCGAGATTACTCAGAACATGATCACGTATCTGGGCGGCCCGATCGCGCCACTCCTCCCAGTGCCCCAATTCATCGACCATTTTTTGCCGATTTGCCCCAATACGCTGCTGCGCGTTTGCCACCGCTTTGCGCATGATCGGATCTTCAATTTGCTGACGGATGCGTGTCTTAAAATCTGTATTACTGGTTTTGATCGACATCTTTATATCCTCAGCGGCTCATCAACACTTCAGCAATATGCATCACTTTGACTTTCTGCCCTTCCCGTTGTAATCGCCCACTGATGTTCAGCAGGCAACTCACGTCAGCACCAATTAAATACTCAGGGCGGACTTCTATCAGGTGCACAACCTTTTCTTTCACCATCTCGCCGGATATTTCGGCCATTTTGACCGAGAACGTGCCGCCAAATCCGCAGCAGGTATCCTGTTCAGCAAAGGTCAACAGCTCCAGTCCACGCACATTTTTCAGCAGCGTAAGTGGCTCGTCCTTCACCCCCAGCTTACGGGCCAGGCTACAAGATGGGTGATACACCGCTCTCCCTTGCAAACTGGCACCTACATCGACTACCCCTAATTTATTAACAATAAAAGAGGTGAGATCCTGCATACGCGCGGCAACCTTTTCGGCACGTGATGCCCATTCAGGTTCATCCGCCAGATACGTCGGGTAACTTTTTACGGCATAGGTGCAAGAGCCAGCTGGTGAAATAATGGGATCGTCGTTATCCTCCAGTGCGGCGATCAGATTTTTCATCCCTGGAATCGCTTCTTTGATATAACCACTATTGATCGCAGGCTGACCGCAGCATCCCTGTTTCTCCGGGAAATTTACGCGACAGCCGAGTTTTTCCAGTAGCAGCACGGAGTCTCGTGCCATTCTTGATTTCAGGGCGTCACCAATACAGGTGACAAAGAAATTGACATTCACAACTAATACTCCATTACTTCATGCCCATTTATGCCGATGGTTCCCCTCCTTCCGGGGGATCAATCATCAATAAATATGGCGTTCTTTTTTAATTGGCTAGCAACATACCACCCCTCATTTGTATGACAAATGATAATCTTTCATCCAAACTTCAAATGCAATAACTAATTTTATTTCTTTCGGCATCGCTCACATTTTATTGGGAAATCGACGATCATTTTTGGCATAAGAAATCCATTTTAAAATGGCTACATCCCTTATACCTATTCAGAGCTACTTATTCAGGGGTTATTGAGATATACACTGATGGTGTACAAAAAAATCACCGACAATAATCACGTATCAAGTAATAGTCGGGATTTTATTTAATTGAAGCAATTTAGTTTGCATTTTTATTTAAAAACTGAGCTAGAGTCCATCAGAAAAAAATATATAAAGCCCAAACCACCGTTGGAAATAGAAATAGTTGAAAGGCTCACAACTCCCGGAATGCGGATTATCTTTGCCCTGATTTCTGGCGGTTTTATTCAGGGTGCAAGCTGTCTGACCCTTTCCCGATATTCTCCCGGAGTACAACCAAACTCGCGGACAAACGCCTTGTGAAAAGATGATTCACTGGCATAGCCTACTGACTCAGCGATCACCACAACAGGGAGCATTTCCCGGGAAAACATCTGGGCCGCTATTTGTAGACGCAACTTTGTTAATACAGCCAGCGGCGTGGTTCCGGAAACATCACGGAAAAGCTGGGCAAAACTTGCCCGAGACATGTGGGCGATGCTGGCCAGCGATTCGACGGTCCAGGCGTGTCCTGGCATTTCCAGCATTTGCTGTATTACCGCACCAAGACGTGGATGCAGAAGCAAACTGAGAATGTTTTTCTCTGTATTAACCTGTGCAATCCACTCACGCACCGCGAGGGTAAAGAATGTAGCGCAGATCTGGCTACACAGTGCATCCACTCCCGGCATCGCCGATCTGGATTCCTGTTGTAAAAACGGGATCGCCTCCCTCAGCCAGTTATATTCCACGCTGTGGTTAACCGGTGCTAAAAACAGCGTTTCCGGCAAAGACGTTAAAAAATAACGCGCCGAATGTTGCAACCGAAGAGTGCCGCAGACAATACAGGTCGATTCATTATCGACATGACTCAGGCGATGAGCTGAATTTTGTGGTAGCAGGACCACATTTCCCGGGCGTAATGTAAAAATCTCTCCCGTCGGCATTTCCAGCTTCGCCGCTCCTTGCGTTAACGCATGCCAACGAATAACCGATAATTCCCCGGCACCATGTGGAAGCTGCCAGTCACTTCCTAACACGCAATTCTTATCGATCGTTCCTTGTGGAGCGTTAAGCATCAACAAACGGCTAAGGGCATCCATATCAGACTCCTGAGTGGTTTTTGATTACAAACACCAACAATCTTAGTAAATAACTAATCTAATACCATCAAATGGTTAATCATGATTTTTGTTTTGTGATTCTGATTAAGAAAAAGAAAATACCAGACGATAAGACAAAATATCAAGCGTTGTGAAGAAATGGTATTTGCTCTTTTGCGTCTATAGTCATGATGTCAAATGAACGCGTTTCGACAGGAAATCATCATGAATAAATATCAGGCAGTGATTATTGGTTTTGGCAAGGCTGGAAAAACATTAGCCGTCACGCTGGCAAAAGCAGGTTGGCGAGTGGCTCTCATCGAACAATCAAATGCAATGTATGGCGGGACCTGTATTAATATCGGCTGCATCCCAACCAAAACATTGGTTCATGACGCACAGCAGCACACAGATTTTGTCCGTGCCATACAGCGTAAAAATGAAGTGGTTAATTTTTTACGTAATAAGAATTTTCATAATCTTGCGGATATGCCCAATATCGACGTGATCGACGGCCAGGCGGAGTTTATCAATAATCATAGCCTGCGTGTTCATCGGCCTGAGGCAAATCTGGAAATTCATGGCGAGAAAATTTTTATTAATACCGGTGCACAAACCGTGGTTCCGCCAATTCCTGGAATTACCACCACGCCTGGTGTATATGACAGCACCGGATTACTTAATCTAAAAGAATTGCCTGGGCATTTAGGTATTTTGGGCGGCGGATATATTGGCGTTGAGTTCGCCTCTATGTTCGCTAATTTTGGCAGCAAGGTAACCATTTTAGAAGCAGCTTCGCTGTTTTTGCCTCGGGAAGATCGGGATATTGCTGATAATATCGCGACGATTTTACGCGATCAGGGCGTCGATATTATCCTCAATGCCCATGTGGAGCGAATCAGTCACAATGAAAATCAAGTGCAAGTGCATAGCGAGCACGCCCAACTGGCGGTGGATGCACTGTTAATAGCTTCCGGTCGTCAACCGGCTACCGCTTCGTTACATCCAGAAAATGCCGGTATCGCAGTAAACGAGCGCGGGGCAATTGTCGTTGACAAGCAATTACATACCACCGCAGACAATATTTGGGCGATGGGAGATGTTACCGGCGGGCTGCAATTTACTTATATTTCACTGGATGATTACCGCATTGTGCGTGATGAGTTGCTGGGAGAAGGCAGACGTAGTACTGATGATCGGAAAAATGTGCCTTATTCCGTATTCATGACACCGCCACTGTCCAGGGTTGGTATGACAGAAGAACAGGCCAGAGAGAGTGGTGCTGATATTCAGGTGGTGACATTGCCTGTAGCTGCAATTCCGCGTGCCAGAGTGATGAATGATACTCGTGGGGTATTAAAAGCGATTGTTGATAATAAAACCCAACGTATATTAGGGGCATCACTGCTGTGTGTTGACTCCCACGAGATGATCAATATAGTGAAAATGGTGATGGATGCCGGGCTGCCTTATAGCATATTACGCGATCAGATATTTACTCATCCGTCGATGAGCGAATCACTCAATGATCTATTTTCATTAGTCAAATAAACTCAAAATCAGACGCCAGAACAAATATTCTGGCGTCTCAGAGAAAAGAATCTTATTAATTCCCTGTTACTCTATAACTTCTTAATCACTTCATTGATGGTATTTTATATGTTTAAAAAATCTGTTTTATTTGCAACACTATTATCTGGCGTTATGGCATTTTCCACCAATGCAGATGATAAAATAATTCTGAAACATATCAGCGTCTCGTCAGTATCAGCATCACCGACAGTTCTGGAGGATACCATTGCTGATATAGCCAGAAAATATAATGCTTCATCCTGGAAAGTCACATCGATGCGAATTGATAATAATTCAACCGCAACAGCAGTATTGTATAAATAAGGATGTTCACAATGGAAAAATACCTGCACCTGTTAAGTCGGGGAGATAAAATTGGCCTGACATTGATTCGTCTGAGTATTGCAATTGTTTTTATGTGGATTGGGTTATTAAAGTTTGTCCCTTACGAGGCAGACAGCATTACACCATTCGTCGCAAACAGTCCACTAATGTCGTTCTTTTATGAACACCCGGAAGACTATAAACAGTATCTGACTCACGAAGGCGAATACAAACCAGAAGCAAGGGCATGGCAAACGGCCAATAATACCTATGGTTTTTCCAACGGTCTTGGCGTCGTGGAGGTGATTATTGCTCTGCTGGTTTTGGCTAATCCTGTCAATCGCTGGTTAGGTTTATTGGGAGGACTGATGGCATTTACCACGCCGCTGGTAACACTCTCATTTTTAATCACCACCCCGGAGGCATGGGTACCCGCATTGGGTGACGCTCATCATGGTTTCCCTTATTTATCCGGTGCTGGTCGCCTGGTATTGAAAGATACTCTGATGCTGGCAGGTGCTGTCATGATAATGGCAGATTCGGCGCGGGAAATTCTTAAACAACGCAGTAATGAATCCAGTTCAACGTTAAAAACTGAATATTGATAATCCGAACACTGTCTGTTGTTCACTTTTTCAGGCGTCAGGCCCCCTTTCTGATGATGAAGCCTGACGCCATATTACCGGAGATATGACAGAGTGAAGATCAATATCACTCCCCTGTTAAAAGATTCTTGTCGTCTCAGGTAAAATATATGATTAATATCAATCATGTATTTTTACAGCAAGACAACCACGAACAAATTCAGGATTAAAATGTTTTACCGACTCCCCAACATAACCCAAATCAAGCGAACTAATTTGTGCCATTTCTTTCTCTGTCAGTGAGAAATCGATTTTTGATGGGCATCTGCAATACTCTGAAGCAGACTATACGGAAAATTCCACTGTCAGTCCCTCCATTAGGCATGAACAATGAGTCTACGTTAAAACGTAACCTCAAAGTAGTATGTGGATTTTGATATCACTTATGCAAAAAATTCATTAATAATGTAGGACTGAAACCTCTCTATTTTCGGGGACAACGAAGCAGACGCTACCAGTGCTTTTGCCTTCGCCCTTGCTATTTTTGATACACTTAGGGCCCAGGGTATAACGAAAATGTGCGATATGACAAAGAATTAACGGAGAATGAGATGATCAGGCAGAAGATTCTACAGCAGCTCCTGGAGTGGATTGAGTGCAATCTTGAGCACCCTATTTCAATCGAAGATATCGCACAGAAATCTGGCTACAGCAGACGCAACATCCAGCTTCTGTTCCGAAATTTCATGCATGTGCCTTTGGGAGAATACATTCGCAAACGAAGGCTTTGTCGTGCCGCCATTCTTGTCCGGCTCACCGCGAAATCTATGCTTGATATTGCACTCTCTTTGCATTTTGATTCACAGCAGTCATTCAGCCGCGAATTTAAAAAGTTATTCGGCTGCTCTCCCCGTGAATACCGCCACCGTGATTATTGGGATCTCGCAAATATCTTCCCTTCTTTTTTAATACGTCAACAGCAAAAGACGGAGTGTAGATTAATCAACTTTCCTGAGACACCTATTTTTGGCAACTCATTTAAATATGACATTGAAGTGTCGAATAAATCACCGGATGAAGAAGTCAAACTACGACGTCATCATTTAGCCAGATGTATGAAGAATTTTAAGACGGATATCTATTTCGTTTCCACGTTTGAACCGTCAACAAAATCGGTCGATTTGCTCACGGTTGAAACTTTTGCTGGTACGGTATGTGAATATGCTGACATGCCAAAAGAGTGGACAACGACCCGAGGACTTTATGCCTCTTTCCGTTATGAAGGAAACTGGGAAAATTATCCTGACTGGGTGCGTAACATCTATCTGATAGAGTTACCTGCCAGGGGGTTAGCCAGAGTGAACGGCAGCGATATTGAGCGCTTTTATTACAATGAAGATTTCGTAGAAAAGGATGGCAATGATGTTGTTTGCGAAATTTTTATCCCCGTTCGTCCGGTTTAGTTTTCGCTATATCTAAATGAATTTATAACGAGACTACTGTCAGGAAATTCAATAAATAATGGCGTTGAAGATGTCAACGCCATTATTGTTTATTAGAATGTTACTTTCATATTCTTAAAATTATTTCATCGCCTCCTCGTCCTTTGCCGTATCGGCATCCACCGCGGTAATGGTCACCGTCACTGGCTTCATTTCGTACCCGCCATAGGTCAGGGCGTTAAATGTGAACGTATAGACACCAGGCTTGCTGGTACTAAATTTACGCGTGATTTTTCCGCTCACGAAATGGTCATTTTTCGACGGCAGGAACTGATAATCCTTCTCCGTCACCCCTTCCGGCGTCTGAATGTCGACCCACATATTCCCGCCAACGGGGTTGTTTGCCGACATCAGTGTCACCTCCAGCTTCGCAGTCGATTTCCCATCCGCCACCAGAGATTGCATATCAGATGATGCGGTGAGTACCGCGTTTTTATCATCCGCAACGAATTTAGATTCGGCAGTTTTCGTTGATACCTGACCGTTGGTCTGACTCACTTGCGCCTTGAGTGTGTATGTCGCCGCAACAGTAGTGGTAGCGGTGAAAATAGCCTGCCCTTGCTCATTCGTTGTCGCAGTGCCATTCGGTTCCAGGTTTAACGAAGCCGGGCTGGCAGTCAGCGTCACTTCGCTATCTTTCACCAAATTGTTATTGGCATCAGTCACCGTAACTTTATACGTTTGTTTGGCTTTGCCGTCCGCCAGCGCATAGTTGCCCATCACCTCAATACCGGAGACGGTTGCGGTAGCCTTATCGGCTACAAACGTTATAGTCTGCGTATTCGAAGGCTGGCTATTCCCTGCCGATGCCGTGATCTCATACGTTCCGGCAGTCACTGAAACCACCTGCAACTCGGCTTTCCCCTCATCGTTGGCTTTCACCCAGACATTATCGCCTGTAAGCGGCTTGACACCCCGGGGCAGATTAAAGGTCACCAGGCTCCCTGGAACAGGGTTACCATTTTTATCCTCAACGGTCGCCGTCAGCGTAAAGGCATCTTTGCCGTTTGCTACTTTTTGAACGGCGGTGTCTACCTGCAGGTTTGCCTGACCGGTGCTGGCATCCGCGTTGAATTTCACCGTGACCGTCTTCTGAGAGTTTTTCACCGCGGCCGCGATTTCAAGTTCCCCTGCAACGGTTGATATCAACTCAATATCCGATTTACCTGCCGCATTGGTTGTTACTGTATTCCCCGTCTTGCTGGTCACACCCTGCGGTAAATTCAGCATAACTTCTTGCCCCTGCAACGGGTTACCATAGGTGTCCACAACGGTCAGGGTTACCTGGTTAGCAGACTGTCCATTAGCCAGTTGGTTATTAACCTTCACTGTCATATCACCAATCTCAGCCTTAGATGCGTCACCTGCAACATTCAGCACCAGTGGCTGAGCAACGGCATTTTGGCCGTTCACTCGCGGCATCACAGACAACTGACCCGCGGCAGATCCCAGCGTTAAGGTCGACACGTAGACCCCATTACCTTTCTCTGTCCAGTTTCCTGCTGAAGGACGCTCACTCCCCGTGTTGGCGGCACCGCTAAACACTGGTGCATCTGGCTTCATCCCGGTGACCGGGTTCCCGTACGCATCCTTCACGGTGAAGGTGAGTTCCGTCGTCGTTTTGACGGTCGGAGCCTTATTGTCCGCAACAAGCGTAGAGTTCGCTGATGACATCTCTCCGGCGATGACCGTCAACTGCGCGGCTTCGGTGGCTGCTGGCTGGCCGTTGAATAGCGGCATGACACGAAGCTCGCCCGTCTTTCCGCCTGTAGTTAACGTAGCAACATAGGAACCGTCACCTTTTTCGGTCCAACTGGAAACGGTCGCCCCTTCAGAGGCGGTCCCCGTCAAACTTGCCGACAACGAAAGACCACTGATAGCGTTGCCATGCGCATCTTTCGCCACCAGCGTCACGGTTGTACTTTCGCCGGCTTTTACGTGATCTTCTGCGACAGAGACTTTCGACTGGTTTGAAGATAACGCATCAGCCACCACGGTTACTTTTGCCGCATTTGCTGCCGCATCCTGTCCATTTAGCTTCGGCATAACTTCTAATTCACCCGCCGTAGTGCCGAGAGAAATCTGCGCAGTCCAGGTCCCGTCGCCATTATCCGTCCAGCCTGATGCCGTAGAACCTACAGCAGCTGCGCCCGATAATGACGGTGCATCCGGATTGAGACCAGTTACAGGGTTGTCATTAGCATCTTTTGCCGTCCAGATTGCCGTAACTGTACCGCCAACCACCGGTTTATCAGGATTCAGTGTGATGGACGAATGTGCTGCATCAAGCGGCCCGGCAACAAACTTCAGCGTTTGTTGTAATGTGCCCAGCTGATACTGCTCGCTGAAAGCACGCACAACAACGTTTCCGGCACGGGTCGAAGAAACCGTGGCGCTGTAAACGCCTGGTTTTATTTCCGAAATGGCACCAACGGTTACACCATTAGTGTCTTGCGGAACAAATCGCAAGCGGCTGGCTTCTCCCGTCACCGGATTACCCTCGGAGTCCACCGCAGTCAACGTCAACGTATAGGCTTGCTGACCATCAGCAACCACGTCACCTGACGGCTCGTTAGCGCTCAGGGTGGAGTTTGCCACATCCATCATCGTGGCCCGCAGTTCTGCAGTGACGGTTTTGCTCATGCCATCAACACTAACAGTAATCGTTGCCTCACCTGACTGCGTTCCAGTAGTAAAGACAGACTGATACACCCCTGCTTCAGTTTCGGTGAACTCACCCAGTGTTGGCTTTGCCTGTGATTTAGTGGCCTTCAGGGTACGAGTCACAATATTTCCAGCCGGTTTGAAAGTTAGTTCAGTCTTGATCTGATCTTTCATGCCCGTGACTGGCTGGCCCTCGGCGTCGCGCAGAGACAGCACCAGCGGTCTTTGCTCATTACCGTTAGCAAGCATTTGAATACGGCTCTGACCGTCAAGCGTTAACGCCGTGCGATCGGCGCTCATACCAGCTCCGGTAATGACCACCTCTGTCTGCACGCGTTTTGAGGTATTGCCTTTGTTATCGTAGGCAACCGCAGAAATCGCATAATAATTGTCTTTGCCTGGACGATAAGCCGGGAGCGTTACTTGCCACTGACTACCCTGACCGGTAATTTTGCCACCTTCAGCCAGTAATGACGGCGCTTCCCACTGCACATTTTTCAGTCCGTGAGTTGCTTTGCTGACCACAAGCCCCAGGGAAAGTGTCTGACCGCCCTTACCTTCAATACGCTCAGGCAGAGCAATACGGATCACTTCAGATTTGCGGTACTCAAGAACGATGTTGTTATTACGCTCAACCAGGTCATAGCGGCTGCCTGCCAGTACCCGACGCTCGCGAATGCTATCCGTATCGAGTTGTTTCTCCAGAGGTTCGCCAATTCGGTAGTTAACTTCCAGGCCAAAGCGAGTGTCATTCTCACCGCTCTTGCCTTCTTATGCCCGGCGCTCAGTGTCAGAAGAGGCACTGGCGTATAGGTCACCTCGGCAGAAATAGCATGCGGGTCTTTCTGGCGCTTATCTTTACCAAACAGCCCGACTTCATCGCCATAATACTGTTCATACATCAGGCTTGCGCCAAGCTGCGGCCAGGCAGGTAAATAGCCCTCTGCGCGGATATCCCAACCATTCGCCGGGCGTTCCTGATAATCCTCAATATCCGGCGATTTTTTCCAGCCAGAAGCCCGAATATAACCATTGGCGCTCAGTTTCAGATAATCGCGCCAGTATTCCGCACCAACACCAATGCGGGTATGACTACGGGATAAATCATGGTCGATAAAGGTGTTCACCCCCGCCATCCAGTCATTTCCTGAAAAATGACGCCAGCCAAAACCAATATTTGACTGAGTACGATCGTCGGTACGATGTATTGCTCCCTGAGTGAACAACATATTTGTTGGCGTATCATAAATCGGATAAAGCATTTCCAGCGAAGAATCCTTCAGCGAGAAATCTTTATCGACATTCAGTTTGACGCGCGCAGTACCATATTTCCCGAGCCACTCCTGTATTTCCTGGTTAGCTTTAGCTGTGGCCATTCCGGTAATAAAGTTACGTGTCGCATCGCTATCTGGCTGACTGCTTAAAAATGTCCCGGCATTTGCGGCAAACGACGCGACATTTTTCTCCACGTTATTATCAGCAGTTACCGTAGTATTTCCCATGCTCAACCGTGGCTGAACCGCATGCTGCGCACGTGCCGCCATTACTGGGGTAAAGGTGACAGCGAGTGGAAAAAGAACCTGAACAGAGATATTTGCCCACGCCACGCAGCGGGCCAGAACTGAATAACGAAATCGTGGTTGTTTATGACCTGTTTTATAACGCGACATTGAGATAATTTCCTGATGAACGAATTAACGAACATAGGCAGACACAAATAATGGCGTCTGCTTGTCAGAAAAACCGGGGATTTCCCGATTTCCTTTTCCGCAGAAAAGGAAATACCTTTATGTAAGAAAGTGCACCGCCACCTAATATATCCAGTGTCTGTAGCCACTCATCAGGTGGTTGGGCGCGGGATTATATTTTTATTTATGGGTGAAAATTTAGCTTTTTGTGCAAGTCATTAAATAGACACCTAAGTTATATTTTTTACTCTGCGGACAGTGAATAATTCATTATTCAGAGTGAATAATAATGGCCTGCCTTTAATTAACAACTATTGGAAATACGTCGAAGTAGGTATATACGCCAGAATAAATCGATATATTTTTTATGGATATTCATTTTCCTTCATCGGACTGTAAATTGCGGAGATTTCGAACTTGCACTACCCATCGCAACACTCAAACAGATTTATGAATTTCGTTCATAACCCCTGACAAATCCTGCCGTCTAATCGAGCTTTTCCCTTTACGTTATGCTTCTCATGAACGAGAACACAACTTATTCATGAATTAACCATTCCGGATAAACTATGGAATCAAATTCAGGCATCGAAAGGAACTGGCTGGTTTCCGTTAATAGATTAAATATCTATTACTCTCCCGAGAGTAAAACTATCAAATCAATGAGTAACCGATACAGCCTCACAAATTCTTTCAGATAATTAACCCGTCACTGCGGCACGTTCTCTCATAAGGCGTGCCTGCAGTGTAATCCAGTATGTATCCGGCATAGTTGACGGTTTAATAGAACTCAATTCCTTTCCCAGGTTACCAACAACGATATCTTGTATAACACCCCAGGAGATACGACATTATGATGAAATGAGGTATGCTCCTCAGCGCCAATCAACGCCCGGACTGGGCCAGTCTTGAGATCAGACTCATTCCCGGAACTGACTTCAGGCGACATATATCAATGACGTTGGTGCAATAAAAGATAGCCGATGTAATACATCTATTCAAATTTGTGATACATGTCAAAAAATTGGTTGACCAAACTCGTTATTTATATAAGGGCACTTACGAAGTGCGCTCTTTTTTAAAGCGAGGAAGTACCAATGAAAGAGAATAAAGTACAACAAATCAGTCATAAACTGATTAATATCGTTGTTTTTGTCGCAATTGTAGAATACGCCTATTTATTTCTCCATTTCTATTAATAACGGCAATAAACTGTTCACTTCAGTGATATTTAAAATATGCATCCTCTCCCTTTTTGTAAGTAATTATTATATCCGTGGGAGAGGAATACACGCTGTCAGGTAATCAATCATACTGCGATAAATCATCGGCCAGTAAAGTGGAGATAACCTCCATTGTCGAAAAATCCATACTCTCAGCGAAACCATCATCAATCACTCATCCAGGCGTTTATGGGAGCGTCGCCAACGGCTGCTAACAATGCCAGAGTTCCCCGTTGCGAAAATTCCACATCCACAAAGAGTCACAGGGATTGGGTGTTGAAATGATCCGGATGAGCATGTATCTTTATGGTTATGTTATAACATAACAGGTAAAAATGATGAAGCCCAATATCCATCCTGAGTATCGTACTGTGGTGTTCCACGACACCAGTGTTGATGAGTACTTTAAAATCGGCTCGACTATCAAAACAGACCGTGAGATTGAGCTGGATGGCGTAACGTATCCATACGTGACAATTGATGTCTCTTCTAAATCGCACCCGTTCTATACAGGGAAGCTGAGAACAGTGGCATCAGAAGGAAATGTTGCACGATTCACCCAACGTTTTGGTCGTTTTGTTAGCACGAAAAAGGGGTCGTGATGAAAGTTCTTAACTCTCTGCGTACCGCAAAAGAACGCCATCCAGACTGTCAGATTGTGAAGCGAAAAGGACGGTTATATGTGATTTGTAAATCTAATCCACGTTTTAAGGCCGTTCAGGGTCGTAAGAAAAAACGTTGATTCAAAATTCGACGGATTAACGATATTTGTCTGATTAATAATCAGATCGGATTAATGTTGGTGTGTTTATAACACCAACATTAATTTTCCTGGGGATATATTCCTCCTGTTCATTTGAGGCCAACTGCCTGACGTTTCTCTCCGAATATTCCATTATCTTAATGTTGACTTGTTGACCAGCTTCGCCCCTGTATGCTGGCATCAACTCTCTTTTAGACTGAACACGCCACTCAGTCTCCTCCCTTTGCGGCGCAGCCTGCATTTTCACTCAAACTGTTAAGATGATAAATGTGGTAAATCTGTTGGTACTAACATAAAAACGTTTACGCCACAGGAACAGTCTGATCCACCGGTAACCCCGTCGCCGACGTTCGAGTGCCAGTTAGAGTAACGCGCACAGATAACTGCACTCAGTGCCCTGACAAAGAGGCCATCGTTCCTGTGACAGCTGGCAGCCTTCGTTTAACTTCACTTAATCTGGCTCTTGGGGGCTTACCGAACAGATGACGTACATACGCCCGTTCAATTTTCCATCACTTATTGTAATGAACACCTATAACCATTTTGTGCGGCATGTTAATCCATTAAAATTTCTTACTGATTGGCAAATCATCTTCAATGACAGCTCATTATAGTTTTATATTCTATCCCTTACCCTTAAAACTTGTTTTTTTACTAGTCCATCACACAGCGCATTAAGACTATTCCTAACACTTCAGGGCAAAGTTCCTGACCAATATAAAATGCAAGTAAGAATTGAACGTTATATTGCCAATAACCTTATGAAACCAAATGTCTTTTTCTTCTTATCAAAAAAGCAATATTTTCAGTTTTTCTAAATATTGACTTAACCATTGAATTCCTTTTCCGTTCACATATTGACACTCATCGGGAAAAAAACATAAATTTAAGCCCAATCGAAAATAATTAAACTTAATCTCGTTTAACCTTTATTGATATGTACTACGTATCTTATTTACTTCCGGTTTACTAAGGAAACTGAATGCACCTGTAAAAATTACAGGTTTGGAAAGTAGTGACATGGCAAAGTGATTACAGCAGGGACTATGAGGTTAAAAACCATATGGAATGTCAAAACCGTTCTGATAAATACATCTGGTCTCCCCATGACGCCTACTTCTATAAAGGACTATCTGAACTGATTGTGGATATCGACAGATTAATTTATCTATCGTTGGAGAAAATTAGAAAAGATTTCGTGTTTATCAATCTCAATACGGATTCTTTATCTGAATTTATAAACCGTGATAATGAATGGTTATCCGCGGTAAAGGGGAAACAGGTCGTATTGATTGCGGCCAGAAAGTCAGAAGCCTTAGCAAATTATTGGTATTACAATAGCAATATTAGGGGCGTGGTATACGCTGGACTGAGTCGTGATATTAGAAAAGAACTGGCCTATGTGATTAATGGCAGGTTCCTGAGAAAAGATATTAAGAAAGATAAAATCACGGACCGGGAAATGGAAATTATCCGCATGACGGCCCAGGGAATGCAACCTAAATCGATTGCCAGAATTGAAAATTGTAGTGTGAAGACAGTGTATACCCATCGGCGTAATGCTGAGGCCAAGCTGTACTCAAAAATATATAAGTTGGTTCAGTAAACTCCAGGCAAGTTAGTTTTAAAAAATGACTCACTGGGACATCACGTCCTCAATTCAACTCGGGAAGAAATGCAATGAAAAAAAAGGTTCTGGCAATAGCTCTGGTAACGGTGTTTACCGGCATGGGTGTGGCGCAGGCTGCTGACGTAACAGCTCAGGCTGTAGCGACCTGGTCGGCAACAGCCAAAAAAGACACCACCAGTAAGCTGGTTGTGACGCCACTCGGTAGCCTGGCGTTCCAGTATGCCGAAGGCATTAAAGGTTTTAACTCACAGAAAGGTCTATTTGACGTGGCTATCGAGGGTGACTCAACGGCTACCGCCTTTAAACTGACCTCACGTCTTATCACCAACACATTAACCCAGTTGGATACCTCAGGTTCCACACTGAATGTGGGCGTGGATTATAACGGCGCGGCAGTCGAAAAAACTGGCGATACCGTGATGATCGATACCGCCAACGGCGTACTGGGCGGCAACCTTAGCCCGCTGGCTAACGGTTACAATGCCAGCAATCGTACCACCGCACAGGATGGTTTCACCTTCACCATCATCAGCGGCACCACCAATGGTACCACCGCAGTAACCGATTACAGCACTCTACCGGAAGGCATCTGGAGCGGCGACGTTAGCGTACAGTTCGACGCGACCTGGACCAGTTAATCTCTCTGATGTACCAGCAGGGGTAGCCCCCCTGCTTTATTCCTGGACGGAATTGTTATGAAAAAGCACCTTCTGCCTCTCGCTCTGCTGTTTTCCGGAATATCTCCGGCCCAGGCGCTGGATGTCGGCGATATATCATCGTTTATGAACAGTGACAGCAGCACGCTGAGCAAAACGATCAAAAACAGTACCGACAGTGGTCGCCTTATCAATATCCGTCTCGAACGGCTCTCTTCACCGCTTGACGACGGGCAGGTTATCTCAATGGACAAGCCGGATGAGTTGCTACTCACTCCCGCCAGCTTGCTGCTACCCGCCCAAGCCAGCGAAGTGATCCGCTTCTTCTATAAGGGACCCGCAGATGAAAAAGAGCGCTACTACCGCATTGTCTGGTTTGATCAGGCCCTCAGTGATGCGCAGCGCGATAATGCCAACCGCAGCGCTGTGGCCACTGCTTCCGCCCGCATCGGCACCATTCTGGTCGTCGCCCCCCGCCAGGCGAACTACCACTTTCAGTACGCCAACGGCTCCCTGACAAATACAGGAAATGCGACGCTGCGGATCCTCGCCTACGGCCCTTGCCTGAAAGCCGCCAACGGTAAGGAGTGTAAAGAGAATTACTACCTGATGCCGGGCAAGTCGCGTCGTTTTACCCGCGTGGACACGGCGGATAACAAAGGACGGGTTGCACTTTGGCAGGGTGATAAGTTCATTCCCGTGAAATAGATAGCTGTGCAGATGGATAACGACAATGCCTTTACGACGGTTCTCCCCAGGACTGAAAGCCCAGTTTGCCTTCGGCATGGTCTTTTTGTTCGTTCAGCCCGATGCCAGCGCTGCTGACATAAGTGCGCAGCAAATAGGTGGGGTGATTATTCCGCAGGCCTTCAGTCAGGCGCTTCAGGACGGCATGAGCGTCCCGCTCTATATTCATCTCGCCGGTAGCCAGGGTCGCCAGGACGATCAGCGAATCGGCAGCGCTTTTATCTGGCTGGATGATGGACAGCTACGCATCCGGAAAATACAGCTGGAAGAGAGTGAAGATAACGCCAGTGTCAGCGAACAAACTCGACAGCAGCTGATGGCTCTGGCCAACGCCCCGTTCAATGAGGCCCTTACCATCCCCCTGACTGACAACGCGCAGCTGGATCTCAGCTTGCGCCAACTGCTGCTGCAGCTGGTGGTCAAGCGCGAAGCGCTGGGCACCGTACTACGCTCACGTAGCGAAGACATCGGGCAGTCCAGTGTTAACACCCTCAGCAGTAATCTGAGCTATAACTTGGGCGTCTATAACAACCAGTTGCGTAACGGCGGGAGCAACACATCCAGCTATCTGTCGCTGAATAACGTTACTGCGCTGCGCGAACACCATGTGGTGCTCGACGGCTCGCTGTACGGGATCGGTAGCGGTCAACAGGACAGTGAATTATATAAAGCGATGTATGAACGCGATTTTGCCGGTCACCGATTTGCCGGTGGAATGCTCGACACCTGGAACTTGCAGTCCTTAGGGCCGATGACCGCCATTTCAGCAGGGAAGATTTACGGCCTTTCCTGGGGAAACCAGGCCAGCTCCACCATCTTCGACAGCAGCCAGTCAGCCACGCCAGTGATCGCCTTTTTACCGGCGGCGGGCGAAGTACATCTCACCCGTGATGGGCGGCTACTAAGCGTTCAGAACTTCACTATGGGCAATCATGAAGTGGATACCCGGGGTCTACCGTACGGGATTTACGATGTGGAAGTTGAGGTGATCGTTAACGGTCGCGTGATCAGCAAACGCCCCCAGCGGGTCAATAAGCTGTTTAGCCGGGGGCGCGGCGTCGGTGCACCACTGGCGTGGCAGGTATGGGGCGGTAGCTTTCATATGGATCGCTGGTCGGAAAACGGGAAAAAGACGCGACCAGCTAAAGAGAGTTGGCTAGCAGGTGCCTCGACCTCCGGCTCATTGAGTACGCTTAGCTGGGCGGCAACGGGATATGGATACGATAATCAGGCGGTGGGTGAAACCCGTCTGACGCTGCCGCTTGGGGGGGCGATCAACGTTAACCTGCAAAATATGCTGGCCAGTGACAGCTCATGGAGCAGCATCGGCAGCATCAGCGCCACTCTACCGGGAGGCTTTAGTTCGCTGTGGGTTAACCAGGAAAAAACCCGCATTGGCAATCAATTGCGACGTAGCGATGCCGACAACCGTGCAATCGGCGGCACACTCAACCTGAACTCACTGTGGTCGAAGCTGGGCACATTCAGCATCAGCTACAATGATGACCGCCGTTACAACAGCCATTATTACACGGCAGATTACTATCAAAATGTCTACAGCGGTACCTTTGGTTCGCTTGGCCTGCGGGCCGGTATTCAGCGCTATAACAACGGCGACAGCAACGCCAATACAGGGAAATATATCGCTCTCGATCTCTCGCTACCACTGGGCAACTGGTTTAGCGCAGGGATGACCCATCAAAACGGCTACACCATGGCAAACCTGTCAGCACGCAAACAGTTTGATGAAGGAACCATTCGCACTGTTGGTGCCAATCTGTCACGTGCCATCTCCGGCGATACCGGTGATGACAAAACCCTCAGCGGTGGGGCGTATGCACAGTTCGACGCTCGTTACGCCAGCGGAACGCTGAACGTCAATAGCGCGGCGGACGGCTACATCAATACCAACTTGACCGCCAATGGCAGCGTCGGCTGGCAGGGTAAAAACATCGCTGCCAGCGGGCGGACTGATGGCAACGCTGGGGTGATATTCAACACCGGGCTGGAGGACGACGGTCAGATCAGCGCCAAAATCAACGGGCGGATTTTCCCGCTTAACGGCAAGCGTAACTATCTCCCGCTCTCTCCCTATGGAAGATATGAGGTGGAGTTACAGAACAGCAAAAACTCACTCGACAGCTACGATATCGTCAGCGGCCGCAAAAGCCATCTGACTCTCTATCCAGGCAATGTCGCTGTCATTGAGCCAGAGGTGAAGCAGATGGTTACCGTCTCCGGTCGTATCCGTGCGGAAGACGGCACACTGCTGGCTAACGCACGGATTAACAACCATATCGGCCGAACCCGAACCGATGAAAACGGCGAGTTTGTCATGGACGTGGATAAGAAATATCCCACTATCGATTTTCGCTACAGTGGCAATAAAACCTGCGAAGTGGCACTGGAACTCAACCAGGCGCGCGGTGCCGTCTGGGTCGGTGATGTGGTCTGCAGCGGCCTCTCATCGTGGGCGGCGGTGACGCAGACAGGAGAAGAGAATGAGAGTTAACCTACTAATAACGATGATAATTTTCGCGCTAATCTGGCCAGTAACTGAGCTCAGAGCGGCAGTGAGCAAAACAACCTGGGCGGATGCACCGGCACGCGAGTTTGTGTTTGTCGAAAACAACTCAGACGACAACTTTTTCGTCACTCCTGGCGGGGCGCTGGATCCGCGCCTGACCGGTGCCAACCGCTGGACCGGTTTAAAATACACTGGTTCAGGAACCATCTATCAGCAAAGCCTCGGCTACATTGATAACGGTTACAACACCGGCCTTTATACCAACTGGAAGTTTGATATGTGGCTGGAAAATTCACCAGTTTCATCTCCTTTAACTGGCTTGCGCTGCATCAACTGGTACGCTGGGTGTAATATGACCACCAGTCTTATCCTGCCGCAAACCACCGACGCCAGTGGATTTTATGGCGCGACGGTGACCAGCGGCGGCGCGAAGTGGATGCACGGCATGTTGTCAGACGCGTTTTACCAGTATCTGCAACAAATGCCCGTCGGCAGCAGCTTTACAATGACCATCAATGCCTGCCAGACCTCTGTGAACTATGACGCCAGCAGCGGCGCACGCTGTAAGGATCAGGCCACCGGCAACTGGTATGTTCGCAACGTCACCCATACGAAAGCAGCAAATCTGCGGTTAATAAATACCCACTCGCTGGCGGAGGTATTTATCAACAGCGACGGAGTACCGACTCTGGGCGAAGGGAACGCCGACTGCCGGACACAGACCATCGGCAGCCTTTCAGGATTAAGTTGTAAGATGGTCAACTATACCCTGCAAACAAACGGACTCAGCAACACCTCAATCCATATATTCCCGGCGATCGCCAACTCGTCGTTAGCCTCGGCCGTCGGGGCGTACGATATGCAGTTCAGTCTGAATGGCAGTTCATGGAAACCGGTGAGCAATACCGCCTATTACTACACCTTCAACGAGATGAAGAGCGCAGACTCGATCTATGTTTTCTTCTCGAGCAACTTCTTTAAGCAGATGGTGAACCTCGGGATCAGCGATATCAACACCAAAGATCTATTCAACTTTCGCTTTCAGAACACCACATCACCGGAGTCTGGCTGGTATGAATTTTCTACCTCCAACACGCTGATTATCAAACCCCGTGATTTCAGCATCAGTATTATCTCCGATGAATATACTCAGACACCGTCGCGGGAGGGATATGTTGGCAGCGGCGAGTCGGCACTCGATTTCGGCTATATCGTAACCACCAGCGGTAAAACAGCTGCCGACGAAGTGCTGATCAAGGTGACCGGACCCGCGCAGGTGATTGGCGGGCGCTCCTATTGTGTCTTCAGCTCCGATGACGGTAAGGCGAAAGTACCGTTCCCGGCGACACTTTCCTTTATTACCCGCAACGGAGCTACAAAAACCTACGATGCCGGGTGCGATGATAGCTGGCGGGATATGACCGATGCGCTGTGGTTGACCACACCGTGGACTGATATCTCTGGCGAAGTGGGGCAGATGGATAAGACCACAGTCAAATTTTCGATTCCAATGGATAACGCCATTTCGCTGCGTACGGTAGATGATAACGGCTGGTTTGGCGAAGTCAGCGCTTCAGGAGAGATTCATGTTCAGGCGACGTGGCGTAACATTAACTAAGGCCCTGCTGACAGCGGTCTGTATGCTGGCGGCACCTTTGACACAGGCGATTTCGGTCGGCAATCTGACATTTTCGCTGCCGTCCGAGACTGACTTTGTCAGCAAACGTGTAGTGAATAACAACAAAAGCGCACGGATATACCGTATTGCCATCAGTGCTATTGATAGCCCGGGCAGCAGTGAATTGCGCACCCGACCGGTGGATGGTGAACTGCTTTTCGCCCCCCGCCAACTGGCGTTGCAGGCTGGTGAGAGCGAGTATTTTAAATTTTACTATCATGGTCCACGGGATAACCGCGAGCGCTACTACCGGGTCTCATTTCGCGAAGTCCCCACTCGTAACCAGACAAGACGTAGCCCAACCGGCGGCGAGGTCAGCACGGAGCCGGTGGTGGTGATGGATACCATTCTGGTAGTACGACCACGTCAGGTTCAGTTTAAATGGTCCTTCGACAAGGTGACAGGAACGGTAAGTAACACTGGCAACACATGGTTTAAGCTACTGATTAAGCCAGGATGTGATTCGACCGAAGAGGAAGGCGATGCCTGGTATCTACGTCCGGGAGACGTGGTTCATCAGCCTGAGTTACGTCAGCCGGGGAATCATTATCTGGTCTATAACGACAAATTCATTAAGATTAGCGATTCCTGTCCGGCTAAGCCCCCTTCGGCGGACTAAGACTTATCCATCGGTCGAGGGAAGAATTCCACCTCAGAGCTCCAAAAATCGTTTAAATGATGTGGAAGCGATCGTCAATGTCACCTGTAACGATGGGCTTTCTCATATGCACACCATAGTGTTCAGGAGACACGGAAAGGTATCAGGCAGCCTGCTAATGAGTGGTTTAATCACGAATTAGTACGTAAAATCGGTAACGGCTGGAAATCATTCAATACTCACACTATCGAAAGTTCCCCAGCCAACCGCGGTACGTTCTTACATACGATGTACCGCTGTTCTCTTTACGATTTTTAGCTGTACTGGTGAATTATGAGCAATCTGAATCCATGCATGACGTGTGGTGCCTGTTGTGCATTTTTCCGCGTCTCTTTTTACTGGGCCGAAGCCGACGATGCTGGCGGTACTATTCCCGCCAGGCTCACTGAACAAATATCCCCTTTTCACCGATGCATGAGCGGTACCAATCAGAAAAACCCCCGATGTATTGCCCTTGCAGGAACCCCGGGCAAAAATGCCTGCTGCACGATATATAAAAATCGATCGTCCACATGCAGAGAATTTGCCATGTCTGGTGAGAACGGAGTCGTCAATGAGGCTTGCAATCGTGCAAGGGCTAAATACGGGCTGACACCGTTATAAACATACAATAATTAATTGCACTGCCCCGCCAGCGATAATAGCGGGGCTTCGTTTTTCAGGGGTAACAAAACCCGATACTTCTTCTATTTGCCAGCAACAATGCCTCTCTTCTGTAGCGTTCTTCGGATCTACATCATCCTGAAGTAGCGCGATATACTCACTGACTATCTGAATCAGAATATAAAAAGCAATGTTTTTAACCTATAAAAATGGCGCTGTATTTGCGCCATTTTTATCATTCAATGCATTATCTGTTTGAGCCTAAAGGGATCTCAGGGTCTGGCTCATGAGTAATTCTGTTTCGTAAATCTCTGCGAATAATTTCAATAGACCAGAACCAGACTAAATGTCCAAAAATTTCAGAAACATTCTCATACCACGGGAGATCAAACAGAGGTGGCGTCAGTCCCATGAGAGGGAATGAAATCATATGAACAAAAAGTTGGGCTAAAGCACCTGCCAGTAAGCCCTGCCAGAGTTTAATTTTTGGAAATACTTCAGCGACCACACAATAACCGACAGCAAACACTATCGAAAAGATAATGTGCGTAACACCAACCCAGTTAAAGACATGCCCGGCAAAGGTATAAACAGCCGCATTGGGATCTGTCAGCCCCAACCAGTCTCGAAGAAAAATATACGGTGGATTGAGAAAATTACGCGAGCAATCAATTTGGCCTGCAGCCCTGATTAATGATTCCGGGCCACACGCTGCATTAAACATATCCACCGGGCTACGTGGCGGCAATGGAACTTCAGCCCCCCACTTCACGAATGCGGAAACAACGCCAGCAATCAGCCCAATGAATGCAGCAAGACCATAACGTCTGCGGTTCGGTGGAGTTTGTTCAAATATATTCATATCTACCCTGCTTGTACCATTATGTTATACACCTCTTCAGGAGTATTCATAAAACAAGGCAAATGTAAAGAACTGTATTGTTTTGTATAACAAGATAGTTTCCTAATCGCCAATGAATATAAGCTCCATCATTTCTCCCTATTTTTATATTAGAAGTGACAGAGATTTGCAGGGTGATGCAGAGCTGAAAATCACAGGTTTCCTTATTGGTTTTTGCATCGTACAACTAAAGCAATAAACCAGCTCCCATCATCATCAACATCCCGGCGAACATGAATTTATTAGCCGGGCTCATAGCTGCATTCGCGTTTTAAGAATAATCCTCCTGCTGTCGCCGACTATGCTTAACGTTTAAAAAAGCATCAGCACTCTCGCAACGCACTCTTATTTTCCCCTTTAGAATACCGGAGGCCTGGTATGAGCAACCAAGGCGAATACCCCGAAGATAATCGGGTTGGGAAGCACGAGCCGCACGATTTAAGTTTGACCCGTCGCGATCTGATTAAAGTGAGCGCCGCAACAGCGGCGACCGCCGTGGTTTATCCTCATTCTACGCTGGCGGCAAGCGTTCCGGCAGCTACACCCGCGCCAGAGATAATGCCCCTGACACTGAAGGTGAACGGCAAAACCGAGCAGCTTGAGGTGGATACCCGAACCACGCTACTGGACGCTTTGCGTGAAAATCTGCATTTGATCGGTACCAAGAAAGGTTGCGATCACGGACAGTGCGGAGCCTGTACCGTGCTGGTCAATGGTCGCAGGCTTAATGCCTGCCTGACGCTTGCAGTCATGCATCAGGGGGCCGAGATCACCACCATTGAAGGCCTGGGTTCGCCAGATAATCTTCACCCCATGCAGGCGGCCTTTATCAAGCATGATGGCTTCCAGTGCGGCTACTGCACCTCCGGGCAAATTTGCTCATCAGTAGCGGTGCTAAAAGAGATTCAGGACGGCATTCCCAGTCACGTCACGGTCGATTTGGTTTCCGCTCCAGAAACAACTGCCGATGAGATCCGTGAACGTATGAGCGGCAACATCTGTCGCTGTGGTGCATACGCTAACATCCTTACCGCCATTGAAGATGCTGCGGGGGAGATAAAATCATGAAGGCGTTTACCTATGAACGAGTGAACACCCCAGCCGAGGCGGCACTTAGCGCTCAGCGCGTACCCGGCGCAAAATTTATCGCGGGCGGGACCAATCTGCTGGACCTGATGAAGCTGGAAATTGAAACGCCCACCCACCTTATCGATGTGAACGGCCTCGGGCTCGATAAGATTGAAGTGACCGACGCGGGTGGGCTGCGCATCGGCGCACTGGTACGGAACACCGACCTGGCGGCTCACGAGCGCGTGCGTCGTGATTACGCGGTACTCTCCCGCGCCCTGCTCGCTGGCGCATCTGGTCAGTTACGTAATCAGGCAACCACCGCAGGTAATCTGCTCCAGCGCACGCGCTGCCCCTATTTTTACGACACCAATCAGCCCTGCAATAAGCGCCTGCCCGGGAGCGGCTGCGCGGCGCTTGAAGGCTTTAGCCGTCAGCACGCGGTGGTAGGCGTAAGTGAAGCCTGCATAGCCACCCATCCGAGCGATATGGCGGTCGCAATGCGGTTGCTGGATGCGGTGGTGGAAACCATCACGCCGGAGGGAAAGACTCGCAGTATCACACTGGCTGATTTTTATCACCCACCGGGGAAAACGCCGCACATTGAAACCGCCCTGCTTCCCGGTGAGCTTATCGTTGCGGTGACGTTACCTCCACCGCTCGGCGGAAAACATATCTACCGTAAGGTGCGCGATCGCGCCTCCTACGCCTTTGCCCTGGTATCGGTCGCGGCGATTATTCACCCTGACGGCAGCGGGCGCGTCGCGCTGGGCGGAGTAGCACATAAGCCCTGGCGCATTGAGGCTGCGGATGCTCAGCTATCCCAGGGGGCGCAGGCCGTATATGACACGCTGTTCGCCAGCGCCCATCCCACCGCTGAAAACACCTTTAAACTCCTGTTGGCGAAGCGAACGCTTGCCTCCGTACTGGCTGAAGCGAGGGCACAGGCATGAAATTTGATAAACCCGCAGGGGAAAACACGATCGATCAGCTGAAGGTTGTCGGTCGTCCCCATGACCGCATCGACGGACCGCTGAAAACTACCGGCACGGCACGCTACGCCTACGAATGGCATGAAGAAGCCCCCAACGCCGCCAATGGCTATATCGTCGGTTCCGCCATTGCCAAAGGACGCCTCACCGCCCTTGATACGGACGCCGCGCAAAAAGCGCCGGGCGTACTGGCTGTCATTACCGCCAGTAACGCCGGGGCACTCGGCAAAGGCGACAAAAACACCGCCAGACTGTTAGGCGGCCCCACTATTGAGCACTATCATCAGGCCATTGCGCTGGTAGTGGCCGAGACCTTCGAACAGGCGCGAGCGGCGGCCTCGCTGGTGCAGGCACACTATCGCCGTAATAAAGGAGCTTACTCCCTGGCGGACGAAAAACAGGCCGTCAATCAGCCGCCGGAAGACACGCCCGACAAAAACGTCGGTGACTTTGACGGGGCTTTCACCTCCGCTGCGGTGAAGATTGATGCTACCTACACGACCCCGGACCAGAGCCATATGGCGATGGAGCCGCATGCCTCGATGGCCGTCTGGGATGGAAATAAGCTTACCCTCTGGACCTCAAATCAGATGATTGACTGGTGCCGCACCGATCTGGCAAAAACGCTGAAAGTTCCCGTGGAGAATGTGCGTATTATCTCCCCGTATATCGGCGGAGGGTTTGGCGGCAAGCTGTTCCTGAGAAGCGATGCGCTGCTGGCGGCCCTCGCCGCCCGAGCGGTGAAACGTCCGGTTAAAGTGATGCTCCCCCGCCCCTCTATTCCCAATAACACCACGCACCGCCCCGCCACCCTTCAGCACTTGCGTATCGGTGCCGACCAGAGCGGGAAAATCACCGCTATCTCACATGAAAGCTGGTCTGGAAACCTGCCCGGCGGCACGCCGGAAACGGCGGTACAGCAAAGCGAATTACTCTACGCCGGGGCGAATCGTCATACCGGCCTGCGGCTCGCCACGCTTGATTTGCCGGAAGGGAACGCCATGCGTGCGCCCGGCGAAGCCCCCGGTCTGATGGCGCTCGAAATCGCGATCGACGAACTGGCGGAAAAAGCGGGCATCGATCCCGTCGAGTTTCGCATCCTGAATGACACTCAGGTTGACCCCGCCGACCCGACGCGCTGCTTCTCTCGCCGTCAGCTTATCGAGTGCTTGCGCACCGGAGCGGATAAATTTGGCTGGAAGCAGCGCAACGCCACACCCGGACAGGTGCGCGACGGGGAGTGGCTAGTCGGCCACGGTGTTGCGGCGGGCTTTCGCAATAATCTGCTGGAAAAATCGGGTGCTCGGGTTCACCTCGAACAAAACGGCACCGTTACCGTAGAAACGGACATGACCGACATTGGCACCGGCAGCTACACCATTCTGGCCCAGACGGCAGCGGAAATGCTTGGCGTACCGCTGGAGCAGGTTGCGGTTCACCTCGGCGATTCCAGTTTCCCGGTTTCTGCGGGTTCTGGTGGACAATGGGGCGCGAATACCTCCACCTCCGGCGTTTACGCCGCCTGTATGAAGCTTCGCGAAATGATTGCCTCGGCAGTCGGGTTTGATCCTGAGCAGTCGCAGTTTGCCGACGGCAAGATTACCAACGGTACCCGAAGCGCCACGCTACATGAAGCCACCGCAGGCGGCAGACTGACAGCGGAAGAGAGCATTGAATTCGGAACACTGAGCAAAGAGTACCAGCAGTCGACCTTTGCCGGGCATTTTGTGGAGGTCGGCGTGCATAGCGCGACGGGAGAAGTTCGGGTCCGGCGTATGCTCGCTGTGTGTGCTGCAGGACGCATCCTGAATCCGAAAACTGCGCGCAGCCAGGTCATTGGCGCAATGACTATGGGCATGGGCGCGGCACTGATGGAGGAGCTGGCGGTGGATGACCGTTTGGGCTACTTCGTTAATCACGATATGGCGGGGTATGAGGTGCCGGTCCATGCGGATATCCCAAAACAGGAGGTGATTTTCCTGGATGATACCGACCCCATATCCTCCCCGATGAAGGCCAAGGGTGTCGGTGAGCTGGGCCTGTGCGGCGTGAGCGCGGCTATCGCCAACGCGGTGTATAACGCCACCGGTATTCGGGTACGCGATTATCCCATCACTCTGGATAAGCTGCTCGATAAGCTGCCGGATGTGGTTTAAGGAGAAACAATGTCATACCCGCTTTTTGATAAAGACGAACACTGGCATAAGCCAGAGCAGGCGTTTCTCACCGATGACCACCGGACCATTCTGCGCTTCGCCGTAGAGGCGCTAATGTCCGGTAAAGGAGCGGTGCTGGTGACGCTGGTGGAGATACGCGGCGGCGCGGCGCGCCCGCTCGGGGCGCAGATGGTGGTGCGCGAAGATGGTCGTTACTGCGGTTTTGTCTCTGGCGGCTGCGTGGAGGCCGCTGCCGCTTTTGAAGCGCTGGAGATGATGGGCTCAGGCCGCGATCGCGAAATTCGCTATGGCGAAGGTTCGCCGTGGTTTGACATCGTTCTGCCCTGCGGCGGTGGGATCACGCTGACGCTCCATAAACTACGCTCGGCACAGCCTCTGCTCGCCGTGCTGAACCGCCTGGAACAGAGAAAACCGGCGGGGCTGCGCTACGATCCGCAAGCACAATCGTTGGTGTGCCTGCCCACGCAAACCCGAACGGGCTGGAATCTCAATGGCTTTGAGGTGGGGTTCAGGCCATGCGTCAGGCTGATGATTTACGGACGTTCTCTTGAGGCGCAGGCAACCGCGAGTCTTGCAGCAGCCACAGGCTATGACAGCCATATCTTCGATCTTTTTCCGGCCTCAGCCAGCGCTCAGATCGATACCGATACGGCGGTCATTTTGCTGTGCCATGATCTCAACCGGGAGCTGCCAGTGTTGCAGGCCGCGCGAGAAGCAAAACCCTTTTATCTCGGCGCATTGGGCAGCCATCGAACCCACACGTTACGTCTGCAAAAGCTCCACGAGCTGGGATGGTCCAGGGAGGAGACAGCGCAAATCCGGGCCCCCGTCGGGATATTCCCCAAAGCCCGGGATGCGCATACTCTGGCACTCTCCGTGCTGGCAGAAATCGCCTCTGTACGTCTCCATCAGGAGGAGGATTCATGCCTGCCCCCGTCGTCCTGATCCTTGCGGCCGGGCGTGGAAAGCGCTTTCTCGCCTCCGAGGGAAATACCCATAAGTGTATCGGCTGGCGTCAGTCCCCGGAGGTTGCGCCTTATCGCTGGCCATTTGAAGAAAACGGGAGAACTTTCGACCTTGCGATTGAACCGCAGATTACGACTAATGATCTGCGTCTGATGTTGAGGCTGGTTCTTGCCGGCGGAGGAATAACAATTGCCACTCAGGAAACTTTCAGGCCATATATTGAAAGCGGTAAGCTTGTATCGCTGCTTGATGACTTTCTTCCACAATTTCCGGGCTTCTATCTGTATTTCCCACAGCGTCGCAATATTGCACCAAAGCTCCGCGCCCTGATTGACTACGTCAAAGAATGGCGGCAGCAATTGGTTTAAATAGCTGCACCTGCACTGCCTGATGTCAGAACAGTATTTTGATGAATTGCCAAGGTTACAATGGCACAAATGCGGCACAGGAGGAAACGTGGTGTATTTAAATATGGGGTAACTCTTTGATTTTAATGGTGCCGATAATAGGAGTCGAACCTACGACCTTCGCATTACGAATTATAAGAATCCGCTTCTAATTCAAAGCATTACCCCATCAACACTGCGCTCACACGTCCCACCACATCAAAACATGTAAAGCCTTGCAAGCCATTGCGAGGCCTTATATGTCTCAGTTTTGTCCCACCTTGTATTACGACTTGCATAGCCAATGAAGATAAACGTAACGACAAACGGCACTGCAGTCTTCTTTTCTTTCACGACTTCCCCATCCCAGGCATGCATACCTTTCTGCCACAACTGTAGTTAATGTCTGTTATGAGCGATCTGCGGACATTACTAACAGCATTCTGTATGAATAACGGGGGGTAGATCATTCCTGTCCTCACGACGACGCCTATCTATCATACAGTCGTTCTTTGGATCAAGACGCGTTCTGAAATGGTGTTTTTATGTATGTGCTGAATTCTGGGGCATAGAGTAAACCTTTCAAATTGCCAGAAACAGAAATGTGCGATTTAGTTGTCAAGTAATACCGGATATTTCAGCGATTCATCAAGAAATCATCGACCAGGCTGCTGTACATTCTCATCGGACGATTTTACTATTCCTCAAGATCGCAGTTACTGCAATGACCTTCCATCCGGAATGCACCACATTCACAAGGCTCCATAGGAACAAAACCATCCATCTTGCTGTATTCACATTTATACCAGAGACAGACACCGGCCCTTTGTTCCGGTAAATAAATTACGGATGGGACACTACATTCAGGACATTCCTGAAAATCCCAAGTTTGCAGATTATTCAGGCTGAAACCACAACAGATACAGTGAGTCCGTGCCGGAAAGCTTTCACCTTGGTAAAGGATAAAATGTGAAAAACTCTCACAAACGGGACAAAGTGCAAGGGTGTATTCCTGGTTAACAGTTATATCAAGGAATTGTTGCTCAAGAGCGATGATGTCTTGACGTAAATCAGAGTTCCATGAATTTTCGGTCTCATCTGACTGAATTATGACGAATGCGGGACGAAAAATTTGTTGGTACAGTTCACTCAGTTGCATTGCCAGTTCTTGCGGACGAACCTCAAGGGCAAAATGCTGAAGGTTATTACGCAACTGACCCACCGTTTTCATCATTTGTAATGCAGATTCAGAAAATTCGGCTGGGTAATATGTCTTTAACAGCTTACAAAGCTGGCTGACGTTGACAGATTTACACTGGTGTAATTCTGACTCGGTTGGATGCGCCGGATCCACACATTTTTCTTGAAGCGATGCTGGATTAAAAATCGCTCCAGACCCATTGCGCGAAACTACGGCCTTCAACAATAGCTCAGCGGCCTGAAAGAGGTTAAGCAGGCACTGTTTGTAGTCACGTCGATCATGCCCTTCTAGCGCTTTGTTAAAGTAGTCCAGCCCGGTTTCCACTGAATCCAACGCATTTTCTAGTAAGTTAAAACGGACCATATTAAAGCCCCCCGAATAGGCATCGTCGTTATGCCAGCGCTTCCGCCAGTTACACAGATAGTGATTGTACCCACGAATATTGGGAACCTATTTTAGCATGTTTAACTTTAGTAGTACTGACACAACATTCATGGAGCGGACTGATTGACTTTTGGGGGCGTGTATTTACAAACTCACTACAATGCTGTATAATTCGCGAAGAGTGAATTTAGCTAGTGCATCCATAGGTTCAATTCCTATGCCTACAATTCTCATCACAGCTCTCCTAATAGTCGCATTTATCCGTTACCTCAACGTGTTACTTAACGATTACGTCAGTAAGGAGAAGCCTATGAGTAAATTATTCTGCCATGTAGTACTATATGTATCTTGTTTCATTGAAACTTTTTGGGCTGGGGTGATAAGTGTAGTAGCGGGTCTGATGACGGGCGGTGTCCAAATTATTTTGGCACTAGCTAAATCTTCTCAATTTTTGTTTTTTTATTCAAAGCACTTACACCCATAAATATTATTTAAATCAATAAACTAAGTCACTCTACGCATATTTTCCTTATCATGGTCTTTCGTGTTTTTTGTACTCAACATGATCGTTTCCCCTTTCTTTAATACACAGTGTGATTAGCTACGTCTTCTGTTGGAGCGAAGTGGACGGGTTAATTGAGCTGAATGTCAGCTATGAGCGAAGAGCGGACTTGAGACTATTGTAAATGAAAACCATATAATTTTAACCGGCAGAAACACATGAGTAATTTTAAGGCTAATTAGTTATCTGGGAGATGAGGGGCAAAGCACGATATCGTACACCAATGGAATAACCTTATGATTAATATAAATATAAAAGACAGAAAGCCTTCCTCAAAATGGCTTGAATCAGGTGCATCTGTCTGCGAAACGATTTTTTAGACGTTTTTATCGCTTTCAGTTCAGTTTTCCCCTCGAATCCAAGTGACAAAGCCGATTTAGTTTTCACACATCCGTACAATGTGCATCCCTCGATGAGCCTTTTCAGGCAAAGTTACGGGGATGCTTGATTCATTTAAACTGAGTTAGTACAACTTAATTAATAATATCATTTATGCTAGAGTTGAATATTCTCCATTTCCTCGGTCGGTGAGTGTTAATTCGCGGCCATTTTCTGTAAATGTAATGGCATCCAGCAGGCTTTTTCCTGTTACAGCTATACCATATCCAAGGTTATCAATCTTTGAACTGTCCTCAGATGATATTGGTATTTGTACAAGCATACCAACAACAAAGCCGTATTTGTTAATTATAGGGCCACCGCTATTCCCCCCCTTAACCCTAGCATTGAATAATAAAAAGTCTTGTGAATCTAAGTAAGAGTGACCAGAACCAACAATTCGCCCCTTTGACAGTCGGACAAACGAATTTATATGCGAAACGTCATATAACTTTAATGCATCAAATCCTGGAATGGGTGGAAATCCTATTGATAAAATTTCATCCAGTACCGAGGCTTTGGTTGAGACCTTAAGTGGTTGAATATTATCTTCCTTCGGAATGGTTGTGAAAACTAAAGCGATATCAATACGTTCATCGTTAGATACAAATATTTTATGTATTGGTAAAGCCTCACCACCAGCTCTAAGTATCCTGATACTCTTCATGTCTTCAATAACATGTCTGGCTGTAAATATCGTGTGGTTATTCCCAACAATAAAACTAGTACCAAGATCATGTGAACCATCACTTTTTTCAACAACAACAGGTAAAACGGAAGGACTAAGGCGGTCTATGATTGACTCAAATCCATCAGCTATAAAATCATACTTTCCATATTTCGCATCTGATTCATTGAAATTCGGTGCGAAATAGCAACGGTCAAAAAGAGTATGTCCTGAAGACAATTCCATTAAAATACCTTCAGTTGCTAGCTTTTCACAATTGCGTATTAACTTCATCATATCGAGAGTATTTTCCCACTCAGGTTTGAGACGGGTCAGGCTCTCAATTGTTTTTCTCTCTTTTACGTTATCGTTTTCCGGTTTGTCATAAAAATATTTCACTATTTCTGTTGGTGTTACATATATTTTTTTTATAGTCATTTTTGTACCCGCGATGACGTTATTCCATATATTTTTCTTTGTAGAAAATATCACTATTGCTGGTAAATGTTAAGTTCAGTGCTCGCACTAAAGCTGGATGATCAACGTCGCCCTCGTATGGAAATCAGGTAAGATTCATGTCTACTTGGGGTCTAGGGTAGACAGCATAAAAACGTACGATAGCGTTCGATTGGCTCTCACCCCCGCCTATAAACCATGAGGTTGATAGGGTAGTATCGTTAGGCAATAGTATACATGTAAGTATCCAACCTAATTGGTCTTGAGATTTCTAACTAACGTGTCGTTATGTCCGCTTTTGGCACATAGCAGTCCTAGAGACAGTGTCGTAAAGTCATGTAGGATCGGTGGGAGGAGGTAAAAATCCTCTCATACAAAAATACGTAAAATCGATAACGGCTGGAGATCATTCAATACTCGCCCTATCGAAAGCTCACCAGCCAGCCGCAACACGTTCTTACATATGACGTGTCTGCGGTTTCAACTCCACCAGCCCACCAATCATGATTGGGCTTTTTCGTTTTTCTTCACCTGCAAGCAAACCGTTGTATCATGGCGGAATGAAGATGAGCTAGGAATAATCTTACGAATCAGCTCAATATTCATATAAAAACATTTCGAACTTTGGTGTACAAAACTACATAGGGATAACTTTATGTCTCTTCGTTTCAGACAAACCTTTACTCTATTTCCTGGCGTTCGACTCAACATTGGCAAGCGTGGAATAAGTGCAAGCATTGGCGTGCCTGGCGCAACTGTCAATGTTGGTAAAAAAGGGGTTAGAGCAACTGTCGGATTACCGGGCACAGGCTTATCTTATACTACACCTACCTTGCCCTATGATGATGGATACTCAGTTACCAATCCATTAAATCCAGCCCCTACAGAACCTCATTTGGGGTCTGGGTCATCTCCAGAAAATACACCATCGAACGCTAAAATATATATGCCTGTAGCTGGCATGAATGAAATATCCAGCGCTTCGGTAGAAGTCCTTACAAGTACCTCCCTTTTACCTTTACGAGATTTGATTGCTAAAGCACGAGAACAAAGAGCAGAAATAAAAGCAGATCTTCAAGAGGCTCTTGCCGAAGAATCAAAACAAAAAAGCGAGCTGGCTCGACGCAAATCAAGTCTATTCCGTTGGTTTTACAAACGACGCATCGCAGAACTTGAGACACTACTCCCCCTAACCCAAGCTGAGATATCTCGCCTAGTTTCATGGGAAGACAGCACAAAAATAGCCATAACATTCGAGAGCAGTGATGCTTCACAGCGCGCATATGCAGCGATGGTCCATGCATTTGATATGTTAAAATCGAGTGTCAAAAAATGGGATATTACTGCAGATAAAGCTACAGACCAGTTTGCTGAAAGAACATTAGCAACCCGGTCTGTTAATCGTCACCCAGTTGCCTTTGATTTTAGTTCAACGGATCTCATTCAATTTACAGGGCGTGCGATGAGGTTTGAAAATGTGAATGGAGACGATATTTTGCTTTATCCTGGAGTTGCAGTCATACCACGAGCTGATGGAGCATTCGCTCTGATTGATTTACGCGAATTACAAATTAATTCAGAATATCTAAGATTCCATGAGGAAGAAGGTGTTCCCAGTGACTCACGCATAGATGGTTATACATGGGCGAAAACGAATAAGAATGGCTCACCAGACCGTCGTTTTAAAGATAACTACCAAATCCCTATTTGCATTTATGGAAATATTACTTTCCATTCTCAAACAGGGGTAACTGAAGAATATATGGTATCAAATGCAGATGCCGCGCACGCCTTTGCTGAGGCAGTAAAACGTTATCAGATTTCACTCACAGAAACAGAAGCGTTGGTACAGGCCTGATTTATCGCCGATATGGGGACGAATCGTAGGTTAAAACCCCCTAGAACAAAAAAAACCTTAAGAACCAGACTATTATGGCTGGTTCTTGTACGGAGGATTTGTTATTGTACAACTCTTCTATCTGGTATATTTACGGATAGAACTGTTCAGGCTACTCAATCCTTTTTAAGTACAAATGAACAGATAGAAATAGTTATATTGCAAGGAGCTATCATGCACACTGAGTATATATGGCGATACCTTGACATAGAGAAATTCTCTATGTTACTCGAACAAAATGCTTTATTTTTTTGCTCAGCAAAAAATTTTGAAGATCCGTTCGAAGGTGAATTTGCTTGGGGACATACTGGCTATAAAAAATTCATTGAGACACAGGAAAAACTATGCGCTACTTATGGTGCCGGCATGGACTTAGATCCTTTCATGGCATTCAATTTAAAGACACTTAAGGAAATAAGCGAGAGGACATATATAAGTTGCTGGCATTGTAACGAACATGAATCTGAAGCTATGTGGAAGCTGTATTGTAAAAACCCCGCTAAAGGCGTTGTCATAAAATCAAAGAAAAAAAACCTCCAAAGCCAACTTGAAAATAATAATCTAAACAAACTACAATTAAAACACGTAAAATACGTCAAAAATTTCTGGATAAAACAATACAATCCAGAATCAGATGTATTCTTTAACAAGAGACCATCTTTCGAATACGAAAAAGAGTTTAGAGCTATTTTTCAAGAGAATACCTTTAACACTCCACCTGTAAAGGGAAAACTAGTCCCTGTATCTCTTAATAATCTGTTGGAAGAAATAAGGATTTCACCTTTCGCAGATAAGGATTTCAAAAATGAAGTTTTACAAATTTCAAAAAAACATGGACTAGATCTGAAAGTCAAAAACTCTGAAATTGAAATGCATCCCATCATGCATGTTGAGGAAGAAATAATTGCAGAAGGCCCCAATTGGTATCAGTCAAAAATCAGATTGGCAATACGTGATGCTTAATCTTATATTGAAGTTTTTTATGTCTCCTGCTGAAACTAGCTAAAATTTACCAAGCCGCAGCACGTTATTGCATACAACGTGTATGCGGCGTATCTCAAAACGATTACTCCATAACAGGGACAGCAGGCCACTCAATATCAGGTGCAGTTGATGTATCAACACGGTTCAGCAACA
>PPYF01267025.1_pt1 | contig 96568 bp, 77 predicted proteins | sample 1559871 | NCBI WGS metagenome assembly PPYF01 (sample SAMN08240021, study PRJNA423297) | Human gut metagenome, whole genome shotgun sequencing project.
TAATTCTATTTTTTCTATAAAACGGAAAATGAACCATATTAGTACTGATATATATAAATAATTTAGATCATTTACTTATTCTTTTTTAAAACTCTTTTACTTTTTAGGCTGCGTGGTATGGGCAAGATGCCCATATCTCCTAACTTTTACTTTGCAAAGTTACGGCTTATATCAGACAAAGCATTTATAAAAAGCGAACCTTTATTTGTAAAAAGCGAACCACTTGCAAATATTTGTAAAAATCGAAAGTGACGTTATTGCAAAGGTTTTGCCGTTTGGCTTCCCGTATAATATTCTGAAAGCCTAAAGACTTTCAGTTCTTTTCTTTGCAGTCTGCCCGAAATGTCGTAACTTCGCACAAACTCTTAATGCATCAAAAGTAATGTTTATAGTAATACTGTTTATATTTCTCGGTATAGCCTTTGGTTATATCCTGCGCACCCGTCTGGCTTCAAAGGTCGGTGCGATAAGTGCGTTGAACGGACGCATAACGACGTGGCTGATATGGCTGCTGCTCTTCATGCTCGGTCTTGAGGTGGGCAGCAACAAGCAGCTTATCGCCGCTCTGCCCACGTTGGGCGTAGAGGCAATGGTGTTGTCGGTGAGCGCAACGCTTGGCAGCTGCGTGCTGGCGTGGGCGTTGTGGAAAAGCATGAAAGGAGGAGAGAAGCGATGAAAGGTAGTCTGATAGTAGTGGCGTTTTTCGTGCTCGGCGTGCTGGCAGGACGCAGTGGCGGTATGCCCGAATGGATGCTGAGCAGCGGCACAAGCTTCGTGTCGCTGTGCGCACTGCTGCTCTGCGTAGGCATCAGCATCGGTCTCAATCCCGACATGAAGAGCGAGATAAAGAGTCTGAATCCGCGCTTGGCTTTGCTGCCAGTAGCCACAATACTTGGTTCGTGGATGGGAGCGATGGTGGCATTCCTCTTGATGAACAACGATGTGTGCTCCTTGCTCCATCACCGTCAGCTCACCGACTGTCTGGCTGTAGACAGTGGCTTTGCCTACTACTCGCTCTCGAGCATCTTCATCACCGAGTATCGCGGCGCCGAACTCGGCACCATCGCTCTGCTGGCTAACATCATACGCGAGATGATTACGCTTCTGCTCACTCCGCTGCTTGCCAAGTGGTTCGGTCCGCTGGCTCCAATCTCGTCGGGCGGCGCAACGACAATGGACACCACGCTGCCTATCATCACGCAGACCGTTGGTCAGCGCTACGTTGCACTCAGCATATACCACGGCTTCGTCACCGACTTCACCGTGCCGTTCGTCGTCACCATGTGGTGTACGCTGGCTTAATTTCGGACTGCGATATTTTATAGCGAGTTTCTTTGAACAGGAAGCCGCTTGTCACAATCTGTTCAGGAAATCCTTTGAAGCTGATTTCTTAGTGCTGTCCAGTTTCAACGTGCCAAAATTGTAGCTCAATTTCACTACCAGGCGTTGAGTGTCGCCGCTGGTATCCATTGTTGTCCGTATGTTGTCATATTTCATTGTCCAGTTGTTCGACCGGTCGGTATGGAATATGTCATTAGCAGCAACCGTCAAGTTCAGCTTGCCCTTCATTATGCGAAGTATATATACCAGATCCATCGTCCACCAACTCTTATGGTCGAACAACGTACTTGTACCGCCACTGTCGAAATAAGCATCGAATACTAAAATTGAATGGTTGTTCAATGGCCACTGCGCATTTGCATTAATATCCCAAGAAGCTTTGTTCCATGAGTGTTCTTCTCCTAAATAGTTTGCCTTGACAAAGGGCTGGACGAATGAACCAGTCAGATCTACCTGGACCGGACCTATCGAAAAGTTATACAAAGCGGTAGCCACAATGTTCTCTGACTTGTTAAAGTTCACAGGCATAAACTTGATGTTCTTATTGTCAACCGACGTTTCTGTCCAGAACGGCAGATCTACTATTCTGTCTTTACTTCTGTTGTAGGCTACTGATGCCAACAAGTTGCCATAGTTATAGCTGAGCTTTATGTTGGTTGTTACATTTGGCTTCAGCTGCGGGTTTCCTACTTTATATGAGATGGCATCATAATAGTAGAGTCCTGGATTCAAGTTGGAAAACGAAGGGCGTCCAATGGTCTGTCCTACGGATAAGCTCACAGAAGATTTGGCTGTCAGTTGCTTCTTTGCTACCAAGTTGGGGAACAGTTTCCATTCTGTAGAGTCGGTGAACGTTCCAGACACGCCGGTCTCCAACTTTCTACGGTCGGCTTCCATGCGCAAGCCACCTTGCAAATAAAAGTTGCTGAATTGTCTCGAAAGTGACAAATATGCACCATACAGACTCTCGTGAGTATCGTATGTCTCTACATCCGCATTGTAGGCATAATTGCCTTTATTGTTCATAGTCGAGAAGAAAAGCCCCATTGACACGTTAGCCCACTTGCGACGACTGTTGTATGACAGGCGTGTACCTCCGATGTGATATTTTCCCTCACTTGCTGTAGCGACAGCAGGAACAGTGGCTGCCAATCCTGTCTCATCGGAGTGATTCTGTGCGTAATCGGCTATAATATAGAGTGTGCGTGTAGAGTCGATTTCGTTTCTATAGTTCACGCTGGCACTATGCAGATAGTCTGCTCCTCGCTTCTTCTGATTGAACGTCATTTCGGTTCCATTCATCGTCTGCCAAGTAGGTTCTTTTATATGCGTGTTGCCTATGTTGCCCGTATATTGAAAGCCGAACGACTGTTGTCGGCTGATTTCCCAGTTCATCGAATAGAACCATTCGAACATACGAGCGTTTCCTATCGTATGTCTCTCCTTTGCGCTCTCTATGGCTTTTTGCGGCAAGAATACAGTCTCTGTGGTTTTGTCTATCTGTGTTGTACTTAAATACGAAAACCCTGCCGTAAGAATATTGCTCACCTTCTTGTATTTCTCGTTTGCGGACACATTTGCCATATCCACATAGTTTCTGGCAAAAATAGACGTGTTGCTTAACTCTGTAGACAGTGTATTGCCCAATGCTGTTTTGGTGGTGATGTACACAACGCCCTTATTGCTGGCGCTATATTCTACTGTTGGATTTGAATCAACCACAATCTTGTTTACCTGCGACGCAGGTATGGCTTTAAGCTCAGCCATACTTACGGGTCTTCCGTTAAGAACAAATGTTGGAGTTCCACCTTCTAACAACTGCAAGTCGGAGGTTAATCCTGGAATCATGCCGAGCACATCGGTTACTTTTCCCATATACTGCAAATAGGAATGTGCTACATCCACGGTTATCTTGTTCAATCCTACTTTCACTGTATTTCTTTTGCCCTTCACCACAACACCTTTAACCGTCATGGTCTTGGGTTGCAGTCGGATGATGCCCATCTCCGTATTGTTGAATATACGGTTTACGGTCTTATAGCCAATGTAGGTGATGCGGGCTAACACCTTTCTGTAGTTGGAAGGAATGACAAAGTAGCCGTTTTCATTGCTTACGCCCTGACCTACGATGGTGGAATCGATGGGCGACAACAAGGCTATTGTGGCGTATTCGGCTGCATTGCCTCGTTCGTCAACAATGCGTCCCTTATATCGAAGCGTTGACTTCTGCGTACATTCTACCATTATGTTGTCCTCTACCTGCGTCATTCTGATAGGGTAGAAGCCAATGAGTTGCATGATGGCATTTGGAACACTCATGTTGCGTATGCTCTTTGTCACCTTGAAGTCCTCCAACTCGTCGTACACAAAGTTAATGGTGTATTTATGTTGACGGGCATTCAGGTCCTTCAACGCCTCAGAGAACGACACATTATTATATTGTCTGGTGATGCGTTGGCCGTAAGATTGCTGTACGAAAGCCAGCAGAAAGAAAAGAAGCAAGCAGATGGTCTTGCTGCTGTTGGGCGTTTGCTTAAATATGTTTTTCATAATACGTCCTCCGTTCTTATTTCACTACCAGTTCTCCTTCGGCATACTCTATCTGTATGCGGTCGAAAGCATTCAGAATCACCAGGTTCTGCTCCAATGTCTTCGTCTTGTTCCAGTTGAAGAAGAGACGCACATGCTGTGTGTCTGCGTTGTCATACCTCACCTTAACGTGATAGAAGTCTGCCATCTGCGTAAGTATCGTTCCCAACTCGGTATTGTCGAATACGACGGGTTTCATGTCGAGCGAGTCCTTTGGCTCTGCAGTCACGGCTTTAAGGCTGTCGTCGGCTGACAGACCAGACTTGTCTGTCTGTTCTGTCACGGCTTTATTGTCCGCAACTTTGTCAGAAGCTGCGAACTTTAACCAGCCGTTCTGCACGGCAGCCAAGGCTACGCCAGAGAGGAAGATGATGCCAATGATAGAGGCTGCAATCTGCATTCGGTTGCGGTAAGAAGTGTTTGCTCCGTTGCTAATAGACTTAGCCTTATTGTGCTTTTCCGAAAACTCCTTCCAGGCCTTGTCCACATCCACCTTCTTTGGCGTGGCTTTCTTGCCGGCCATTCTCGCCATAGCCAAGTCGCGTAGAAACTCCTGCGCTTCTTCGTCGGCAAGCAAGCGTTCCACCTGCTCGTCGGTATATTTCTCGGGATGCTCCTGCATATCGAAGAGCATCAACCGCTTTTCGTCTTTGTTCATCGTACTCATTGTTTTGCTCATTTAATTTGTCTTTTAATCCAGTCCATTGCCTTAGAGAGATGGTTGAACACCGTCACTTTGCTTACTCCCACCTCGTCTGCCACCTCCTGATATGACTTGTCTTGCAGATAGCGCAGGCGAAAGATTAGCTTACGGATGGGAGGCTCAAGGTCGTCGATGAGAAGCAGCAGTTGTTCGAGACGCTCGTCGGTGTCTTCAGAAAGAATCACGTCGGCATCATCCAACAGTAGCTTCGCCACTCTCTCCTTAACGCTCTTGTGAGCAATCTGATTGAAACAGCGGTTGCGCACGCTCCGCATCAGATAGCCTTCCTCGCTCTCAGGCAACAGGACTACATCATCAGCAAGAATCTGCGTGAACACTTCGCTCACCACATCCTTGCTCTCGTCGTCATCCGAGAGAATGTATCTGGCCAGATTGTACATCTTCTCATAGTGCCGCCGAAACATCATTTCTATGTCCTTTTCTTGTGTCATATACTTATCTATACAGTTGAGCAAAGTGAAAAACTAAGCAAAACATTGATTTTTTTGAAAAAACATTACAAAGGTAATGGATAAAATGAAAACAAAAAAGAGTCACTCCTAAGAATGACTCTTTATATTGTGGTGCCACCAGGAATCGAACCGGGGACACAAGGCCAATTTATAGACAATGTCAGTCCTTTGCTCTACCAACTGAGCTATGGCACGTATATAAAAAAAGAGTCACTCCGAAGAATGACTCTTTGTAAGTGGTGCCACCAGGAATCGAACCGGGGACACAAGGCCAATTTATAGACAATGTCAGTCCTTTGCTCTACCAATTGAGCTATGGCACGTATATATACAAAAAAGAGTCACTCTTTATGAGTAACTCCTTTATGTGGTGCCACCAGGAATCGAACCGGGGACACAAGGATTTTCAGTCCTTTGCTCTACCAACTGAGCTATGGCACCAACTGCGTTAATTTTGCGAGTGCAAAGGTACGCATTATTTTTGAATCTGCCAAATCATTTGCCGATTTTTTGTGAAAAATGATATTTTGAAGCGTAAGTTTTGTGATTATATAGTGGTGTGAGGGTGGAAATAGGGTTGGGTAAGATTGAGGTTTTGGGAATTTTAAAAAGAAAAGTGTGTCAAAGCAGTAAGGCTACTGTTTTGACACACCTTTCGATGTTGTAGGCTGCGTGGGTACGGCAGGATGCCATACCCTCCTATATTACTTGTCGCTCAGCGGATTCCATCCCTGCGCCTTCAGTTCGAACTCCTGGTTGTCGCGTGTTACGAGCATCTGTCCGAGTTCAGGACGTGTGATGTGTCCTATCAGCTTCACGTTGTCCATCTGCTGAATCTTCTCGTGGTCGCCGATTGGCACGGTGAAGAGCAGTTCGTAGTCCTCGCCGCCGTTGAGGGCGCACGTTGTTACGTTCATGTTCAGTTCCTCCGCCATCACCGCTGTCTGATAGTCGATCGGAATATTCTTCTCGTAGATGCGGCATCCGCAGTTCGACTGCTTGCAGATGTGCATCAGTTCACTTGAGAGTCCGTCGCTGATGTCCATCATCGCTGTCGGTCGGATATTGAGTTCGCGGAAGCGAGCGATAATGTCGCCGCGAGCCTCGGTCTGAAGCTGTCGCTGCAGCAGATACTCCTTGCCGGCGAAGTCGGGCTGAAAGCCCTTCAGCTCTTCGAGAGCATGTTTGTCGTTCTTCTTGCGCGCCTCGTCCACCTGCTGGTAGTAGACGCTCTTCTCGCGTTCGAGTAGTTGCAGACCCATGTAAGCCGCACCGAGGTCGCCCGTTACGCAGATAAGGTCGGTGTCCTTGGCTCCGTTGCGGTAGACGATGTCCTCCTTACGAGCCTCACCGATGCAGGTGATGCTGATGGCGAGTCCGGTGTATGACGATGTGGTGTCGCCACCCACGATGTCTACGCCCCATTTGTCGCAAGCCATGCGTAGTCCGCTGTAGAACTCCTCCATGTCCTCTACCTTGAAGCGTTTGCTCAGCGCAATGCTCACGGTGAGCTGTCGCGGTGTGCCGTTCATAGCGAAGATGTCGCTGATGTTCACCATTGCCGACTTGTATCCGAGATGCTGCAGGTCGATGTATGTGAGGTCGAAGTGTACGCCCTCCATGAGCATATCTGTAGTTACGAGCACTTCAGAGTCGGGGTAGTGGAGCACGGCGCAGTCGTCGCCCACGCCCTTCACGGTCGATTCGTTCTTTATTTTTATGTTGTCGGTGAGATGGTGTATGAGACCAAACTCACCGAGTTTTGAAATGTCGGTCATATAAATAATTAATGTATACTATTAAGCTCGGCGGATCATCTCGCGCATGATTTCGGTCATGAGCGGCTGAGCGTTGTTGGCAGCTACCTGCACCTCCTCGTGCGATACCTCAACAGGAGTGTCCTCCAGTCCGAGGTCGGTGATGATAGAGATGCCGAATGTGCGTATGCCGCAGTGGTGAGCCACGATAACCTCAGGCACGGTGCTCATGCCTACGGCGTCGCCGCCGAGACGGTGGTACATCTTGTACTCAGCCGGAGTCTCGAATGTCGGACCCTGCACGCCTACGTATACGCCGTGCATCACGCGGATGCCCTTCTCCTCGGCAATCTGGTCTGCCTCCTTGATGAGAGCGTGGTCGTAAGTCTCGTGCATATCCGGGAAACGCGGACCTGTCGGGAAGTTCTTGCCGCGCAGCGGGTGCTCGGGGAAGAAGTTGATGTGGTCGGTGATGATCATCAGGTCGCCGATCTTGAACTCAGGGTTCATGCCGCCCGAAGCGTTGCTCACGAAGAGCGTCTTGATGCCCAGTTCGTACATCACGCGGATAGGGAACGTAACGTCCTTCATCGAGTAGCCCTCGTAGTAGTGGAAGCGTCCTTGCATAGCCATGATGTCCTTGCCGCCGAGCTTGCCGAAGATGAGTTTGCCGGAGTGGCCCTCAACGGTAGATACGGGGAAGTTAGGGATGTCTGAATATGAGAACTCGTAGCTGTCTGTGATTTCAGTTGCGAGCTGTCCGAGACCTGTGCCGAGGATGATGGCAGTTTCAGGCTTTGTGGTCATTCTTTCTTTTAACCAAGATGCTGTTTCTTGAATTTTTTCGTACATAGCTTATTATTTTATTATTAAATTCTTCCTCCCCTCCGAGCATGAATTGTATGCGTATCGGGAGAGCGTAAATGTTAGATTTCGTTTCGTCGGACAATCCGTCCAGGTGTTCAAGTCGCGTTGCGTCCTTCTCCGTTGTTATTATCACTTTCGGCTTGGGCATGGCAGCGAACGTGCTGTTTATCTGCTCTACGTCCTCGGCTGTAAACTGATGGTGGTCGCCGAAGGTGAGTGGTGTGATGCGTTTCGACACCGCCTGCAGGTCTACCATCATCTGTTCGGGCGAGGCGATACCCGTGAGCAGCATTATGTTCACGTTCTTCGGCAGGGCGTTTAGCGATAGGTGTTCATCGGAGAACAGTGCCTTTAGTGCGTTGTAGCGCAGTGTGGTGAAATAGAGGTCCTGATAGGGGTAGAGGTTAAGCGCACGTTTCAGTACGCGGAACTCCATCGGCTTCAGGTCTTTCGGACATTTTGTGATGATTACGATGTCGGCTCTTGATGTGCCCTCCTTCGGTTCGCGCATACGTCCTGCTGGCAGCAGCTTGTCGTAGATGATTAGGCGGTGGTAGTCGATGAGCAGTATGTTTATGCCCGGTTTCACATAGCGGTGCTGGTAGGCATCGTCGAGCAGAATGGCATCCACATCCTTCGTGGCATCATCGGTGGTTAGTCGGTCGATGCCGTGGCAGCGGTCTTTGTCTACAGCCACGTAGATGTCGCTGTATTTGCTTTTCATCTGGAACGGCTCGTCGCCAATCTCGGGCATCGTGGTGTCCTTTCCGGCGAGCAGATAGCCGTGGCTCTTGCGCTTGTATCCGCGCGAGAGTACAGCCACGCGGAACTTCTCATGCAGCAGATTGATGAGATATTCCACGTGTGGAGTTTTGCCCGAACCGCCTACGGTGATATTTCCCACAGATATTACGGGTATGTCGAAACTACGACTCTTCTTCAGTCCGATATTGAACATCCAATTGCGCAGTCGCACTCCCAATCCGTAGAGCCAGCTAAGCGGTAGCAGCCACTCGTTGATTTTTATAAAGTCGCCTTCTGTTCTCACATTTATTATATTTATTACTTGATGCTTATAGCGTATGGTATGCGTGCCTGGATAGCCTCGCGCTTATCGATAGAGCGCAGCACGGTGAACGGCTGATATAGTTCGCCGAGTGTCTGTCGGAGTTGGGCGTCGAGATATGTGCCCGACGAAGTCATCGAGTTGAGCAAGTTGTCTATCCACGAAGCGGCAGCAGGGTAGTCGCTTGTGTAGTATTCTTTCAGCTTTGCGAGCTGTGCAGCCTTCTTCACCGCGTCGTCGATGCCACCAAGCTGGTCTACGAGCTTGATGTTGAGCGCGTCGGTAGCGAGCCAAACGCGTCCCTGTGCAATCTTCTCTACGCTTTCGATAGTGAGATGTCTGCCGTCAGCCACACGCTGGCGGAACAGGCTGTAGCCACGGTTCACGCTTGCCTGCAGCATAGCCGTCTCTTCGGCGTTGAATGGGCGTGCCATGGTGTTGCCGAATGTAGAGTTGCGGTTGGTCTTCACCTCGTCGAAGCGCACACCGAGCTTGCTTGTCACGAGTCCGCTGAAGTCGGGTATCACGGCGAAGATGCCGATGCTGCCCGTCAGCGTGTTCGGCTGAGCCACGATCCACGAAGCGGGAGCCGACATATAGTAGGCACCCGACGCAGCGTAGTCGCCCATCGACACCACTACCGGCTTCACCTTGCGCAGTTCGCTCATCTGATGCCACATCTGCTCCGAAGCGTACGCGTCGCCGCCGCCCGAGTTGATGCGCACCACAACGGCTTTCACGTCGTCGTCGTTCATAAGCTCCTCAAGGTCTTTGCATACCTTGCGGCTTGCTATATAGTCGTTGCTGCCGAACATTGTGGCAGCCTTAGGATCCTGCACGATGTCGCCCGACGCATAGTAGATGGCAATCTTGTCGCCCTCCACCTTCTCGTCCTTCACGTTGAGCATGTCGTTGAGAGTGAGCTGCGCAATGTCGTCGTCCTTCTCGAGCTTCATCATCTTCTTCACGGCATCCTTCACCTTGTCGCTGTACATCATGCCGTCCACCATCTTCGCCTTCACGAGCATCTCTGTCGACTGTAGTGCGAGGTACGAGTCGGCGTAGCTGTTAAGCGAGTCGATGCTGATGCCACGGCTCTTCGATACGGCGGTGCAGATGTTCTGCCATGTGCCGTTGATGAAGGTCTGTGTCTGCAGGCGGTTGGCGTCGCTCATCTTCTCCTCGGTAAAGGTCTCGGTGGCACTCTTGAATGTGCCCACCTTCACCACCTCGCACTTCACGCCGAACTTAGCCATGAAGTCCTTGTAGAACATGGTCTGCGCTCCGATGCCGTGCCAGTCGACGATGCCCTTCGGATTGATGTACACCTTGTTTGCCACCGATGCTACGTAGTAGGCACCCTGCGTGTAGTAGTCGCCGTAAGCCACAATCCACTTGCCGCTCTTGCGGAAGTCGGCGAGGGCGTTGCGTATCTCCTGCAGCGTAGCGTAGTTGGTCATCAGTGCGCCCGCTTCTATGTATATGCCTTTTATGTCGTCGTTAGTCTTGGCTTTCTTAATTGCTGAGAGGATGTTGTTGAGTCCGGTGCTCTGCGAGTCGTCGCCTGTGAAAAGGCTGAGCGGATTGTCTGTACCCTGGTCGCTGATAGTTCCCGATAGGTTGAGCACAAACACCGAGTTCTCCTCTACGTTCTGTGCAGCACTGCTTGATGCCACCATACCGATGATGCTCATCATGGTGAGTACGCCCATCACGATAAAGAAGCCGAATATGCCGACCATTGTGGCAAGCACGCTTTTGATGAAGTCTTTCATAAGTTCATTATTTAGAGTATAAAGTATTATTTGCAAATTTAGTCAAAAAACTTGAATTGTAAGACTGTTTGACGGAAAAACACTAACTTTGCAGTAGTTTTAAACAAAAATGACACATTGTTAGATTTTATGCAGAACGAAAACTATATACTTCCTGCCGAGTGGCACCGCCAGGCGTGTGTGCAACTCACATGGCCTCACGAGAATACCGACTGGTTTCCTTACCTTGATGACATCACCGAAACCTTCGTGCAGATAGCCAAGGCTGTGGCTCATTACGAGCCGCTTGTCATCGCTGCTAAGCATCCCGATGCAGTGCGTGCAGAGCTTGAGGAGAGTCTTTCTGCCGAGGAGATGTCGAATGTGCGTATCTACGAGTGTGACAACAACGACACTTGGGCACGCGATCACGCCTTCATCACGCTCATTCCGACAGTAGAAGGCAACGACATTCATATAGAGGGTGCAGCAGTCTCTGCTGCACCAACCGAGCAAGCGGTGCGTGACAACGGCAAGAATGCCGTAGACTCCTGCCGCCTTCTCGACTTCCGCTTCAACGGATGGGGCGAGAAGTTTGCTGCCGACAAGGACAACCTCATCAACCGCACGCTTTACGCTCGTGGCGTGTTCGCTGGCGAGCGTGTCGACTACGACGACTTTGTGCTCGAAGGTGGTTCTATAGAGAGCGACGGACGTGGTACGGTGCTCACCACGAGCGTATGCCTTATGGCACCCAACCGCAACCAACCCATGACACAGGCTGAGGTGGAGCAGGTGTTGAAGGAACGTCTCTGCGCTCGTAAGATAGTATGGTTCGACCACGGACAACTCATCGGCGATGACACCGACGGACATATCGACACCATCGTGCGCCTCTGTCCCGACAACACGCTGCTCTATGTGGGCTGCGACGACGAGAACGATCCGCAGTATGCCGACCTGCACGCTCTTGAGCAGCAACTGAAGGTGGCAACCGATGCCGACGGCAAGCCCTATCGCCTGCTGCGTCTGCCTATGCCCGACGCGCTCTACGACGACGGCGACCGTCTGCCGGCTACCTACGCCAACTTCCTCATCATCAACGGTGCTGTCATCGTACCTACTTATGCACAGGAGGAGAACGATGCCCGTGCTCTGGCTCTTGTGGCTGAGGCTTTCCCCGGCTACGACATCATCGGCATTGACTCGCGTACCATCGTGCGTCAGCACGGATCTATCCATTGTCTCACGATGCAGTATCCTGCCGAGTGCCAGTTGGCGAAGTAAACGATTTGCGCAATGGCTATAATAGAGATCGATTCGCTTGAATTCCCAGGTGTCGAGCTCTTCTCGAGTCTCACGGAGAAGCAGCTGCGCCACAGTTACGAAAAGGGTAGTGGTGTGTTCATCGTGGAGAGTCCGAAGGTCATCGACCGTGCGCTTATTGAGGGTTACGAGCCCTTGGCTTTGCTTTGCGAGCAGCGCCATGTAGATGGCGATGCGGCAGATATCATCAGTCGGTGTGGCGACATACCTGTCTACACAGGCAGTCGCGAACTGCTTGCTTTGCTCACCGGCTACGTGCTTACGCGCGGCGTGCTCTGTGCTATGCGCCGCCCTGCGGAGCGAAGCGTTGAGGAGGTGTGCTGCGATGCGCGTCGTGTGGTGGTTATCGACGGCGTTGTCGACGCCACCAACGTGGGTGCCATGTTCCGCTCGGCTGCCGCTCTCGGCATCGATGCTGTGCTGATGACGCGTACTTCCTGCGATCCGCTCAACCGCCGTGCGGTGAGAGTGTCGATGGGTGCGGTGTTCTCCATTCCTTGGACGTGGATAGATGGTCCTGTCAGCGACCTGAACCGGTATGGCTTCCGCACCGCTGCGATGGCTCTCACCGACAAGTCGGTGTCTATCGACGATGCTGCATTGCTTGCCGAGCCTCGTCTTGCCATCGTCATGGGCAACGAGGGCGACGGACTGCCTGCCGCTACCATCGCCGCCGCCGACTATGTGGTGCGCATCCCGATGGCACGCGGCATCGACTCGCTCAATGTTGCCGCAGCTGCTGCCGTGGCTTTCTGGCAGTTGAGATGAGGTTTTTTAACCGAAAATGGCTAACTTTGCAACAAAATAAATACGTAGTAAGATTATGAAACAATTGAAAATAGGATATCTTCAGCAGCACAACGTGGCTGACGTGAAGGCAAACATGCAGCGCCTTGCCGACGGCGTGCGTGACCTCGCAAAGCGTGGCGCCGAACTTGTTGTGCTTCAGGAACTGCACAACTCGCTCTACTTCTGTCAGGTGGAGGATGTAGACAACTTCGACCTTGCGGAGCCTATCCCCGGTCCGTCTACCGACTTCTACGGCGCATTGGCACGCGAGTGCAACGTGGTTATCGTCACATCGCTCTTCGAGCGCCGTGCTCCGGGTCTGTATCACAACACGGCTGTCGTCATGGAGCGCGACGGCTCTATTGCTGGCAAGTATCGCAAGATGCACATACCAGACGACCCTGCCTACTACGAGAAGTTCTACTTCACACCGGGCGACCTCGGCTTCCGCCCGATTCAGACCAGCGTGGGCAAACTCGGCGTACTCGTATGCTGGGACCAGTGGTACCCGGAGGCAGCGCGACTGATGGCTCTGCAGGGCGCCGAACTGCTCATCTATCCTACAGCGATAGGCTATGCAGCGTCTGACACCGAGGACGAGCAGCAGCGTCAGCGCGAGGCGTGGACAACCGTGCAGCGCGGTCATGCCGTAGCCAACGGACTCCCCGTAGTGTCGGTCAACCGCGTAGGCTTCGAGCCCGACCCGAGCAAGCAGACACCGGGCATCGAGTTCTGGGGTTCGTCAATGGTTGTGGGTCCGCAGGGCGAGATGCTCTATCGCTCGGTTCCCGACGCAGAGGATAGCGTAGTGATGGAGGTAGACCTTGCTCACAGCGAAGACGTGCGCCGCTGGTGGCCCTTCCTGCGCGACCGCCGCATCGACATGTACGGCGAGATAACAAAGCGATTTATCGACTAATAATTCTCGATTGCTGTTTTTATCTTCCATATCTTCCAGCTATGGACGTCGTGCAATCGTAATGTGTTGAAGACCAAACATAAACGGATATAAAGATGGCTGGAAGATAGTCCGCAAAACGGGCGTATCTTCCAGCCATCTTCCATCTTTTCCTCGGTATCTACCAGCCCGAGGCTTTATTTTTTCATTTCTTTAAACTCATTATACACAGCCAGACCTTTTACTGTCAGGAGGTATTTTTGACGCGGATGGCGTGGGGAGTCGGGATATTTCATTGTGACAAGTCCTCCGTTGATGGCAGGAGTAAGAGAGTATTCGATAAAGTTGGGGCGGTTTCTCAATCCTACAGCATCCATCATTTCTTTTATACCTTTTTCTTCAGTACCGATTACTATAACCAAACGCTTTACATTTTCGCTCAATGAGCTTACGGAATTGTTTGTACTTGTATGGGTACTTGTATGGGTACTTGTATGGGTACTTGTATGGGTGTCGCAATCATCTTGGTAGCCAATCAGCATATAGCGGTTTTTCAATTCGTTTTGTTCTTCCAATATCAAATTGCGGAAGAATTTGATTAGGAAAGACTTGTTCGGCTCTATGCCTTTTAGAGGATTGCGATAGTTGGCACGGACTAATGCATTACGGAAGTACCATGAATTGTTAGCAAACAAATCATTGTTCACTTTAAAGCCGATAGATCTCAGATACTTGATGACGAATACAGCCGTTGTTCTTGTGTTGCCTTCGCGGAATGGATGGTTCTGCCATAGCAACGTGACAAAATCGACCAAGTGCTCTATGATTTCATCTGTAGTTAGTCCTTTGTAGTTGAACTCTTTCTCTTGCTGTATATCATACCTCAATGCCATCATAATATCGGCTGCACGTCCATAGACAACAGAATCGTCTTGAAGCACCCATTCTTTCTTGCTTATATCATAAGTGCGTATCTCACCTGCATGCTTGAACACACCTTCAAACAAGTGTCTGTGGATGTTCAGAAATTCCAAAGCTGTGAACGAGAATGACTTTTCGCTTAGCAATTTTGTGATATTGGCTGCAACTCGGTCTGCTTCTTCCTTTTCTTCATCATCCTTGTCATGTGTGGTCTTGTTGATATAATAAGATTTCAGCCGCTCCCTAACATCATCAATGGTGATATCGCCTTCAATATGGCGTACTGCGGTCTCTCTTAGATAGTCGGACACCTTCAGTCCGTCCACATCCTGCAGACCGATTGCTGTACGCCATGCAGAAGCCTTTTCTTGTTTATGCGGCTCTGCCATACGTTCGTAGGCTTCGAAGTCGATATATAGTTGCTTGTTATTGCTCATGATTATCTATCTTTTTCGTTAGTTGCAACTGGTATTATACAGAATGCAAAGATACACATTTTGGGCGAGAAGGTGAAGAAGAAAGCTGGGAAATCGTTTCACTCCGCCTGCGGCTGTCTGCGTGTGAGATAAAGGTAGAACACGCTGACAATCAGTGGCACTACGGCAAGCTCCGTGGCGAGCTGAAAGATGCGCTGATAGTCGGCGATGGTGAGCATGAGGCTGGCTAATGAGCCAACGATGACGAATGGGGTGGCGATGAGCGTGCGCGCTATGGCGTGGCGCAAAGTGTTGTCGGGCATATTGCGCGTGAAGCGCACCACCACCTGCTTCACCATGCTAAGAGCGAAGCCCAAAGCAGCGTGACCAGCAGCCAGCGCTGCGGCTACGATGCTGAGTGGCGCTGCCGTGTTGTAGCTGAGGAAGAGCAGTGCGGCACCCGGAACGGCGAGCAGCAGGGCTGAGGGCAGCAGCCAACGACATAGTCCGTGTTTCTTTATCGCCTTACCGCCGAGTGTGTAGCCTAATGCGATAGCAATGACGGCGATGGTGCCCTGTGTGAAGGCGAACTCCTGTGGCGATAAACCCAGTCCGCCATTATGTGGCTTTGCGATGAGGAAGAGTGGGGCGGTGAGGGCGAGCAATGTCTCGGGCAGGAGGAAGAGGACGAAGAATGTCAAGGCGGTGATGTCGTCCTTGCGCTTCAGCATACGACGCAAGGATATTCTGAACTCACCGCGATGCAGTCCCATTGTCGGCTTCGGCTTGGCGTAACCATGCGTGCCACCGGGTAGAAATATGGTGTGCCAAAGCCACAGGAACAGTTCCACGCCTGCCATTACGTAGAACACAAGGCTCCACGAATAGCGTATGTTGCGCGTCACAACTTCCATGTTGCCAGCTATCATCATCATCACTCCGCAGCCGAAGAGGAGGGCCATAATTGATGTTGTGGTGTTGTGGTGTTGAGATGTTGATGAATGTAATGTCACCATCTCACCATCACACCATCTCACCATCGTATCTTGTTGAGGTGTTGGGTTTTGTTGGTGCACTTGAGACAAGTGCAGCCCCTGAGAGGTATCGATATAGAAGCGGTGCAGGGCGATGTTGTAGAACACTGATGAGCACACGAAGAACGGCATGAAGCACACCGTGCCTAACAGCCAACTGCTCGTATGCAGCGTAAAGGCTACGGCAGCGAGCGAGAGAGCGGAGATGAACTGTGTAGATAGTATCCACACCTTTGTGGTGCCCCAAAAGTGGGTCACTACCATCTCGAACAATGGACGCAGCAACACCGGTAGTGAGAGTAGGGCGATAGCGAGTGCGGTGTCAGCGGTGTCGAGCCCCATACGGCGCAGCATTACCATGGTCAGTACAAGCACAGACACAGCCACTCCGTCGCCGAACATCAGCGACGGAAGCCACAACCAGCGAGTCTTTGTACCTCTGCGGTGTGGGCGGTAGGTTGTTTTTGGTTGCTTGTCTGTCATTATTTCTTCTTTCCGAACTCGGGGGCAATTTTCTTCTTTCCGAACTCGGGGTCAATTTTCTTCTTTCCGAACTCGGGGTCAATCTTCAGGAATGCTGTCACGAGGAACGTGATCAGGCAGCACGCCATCACGAAGATGAAGAACATCTTGTAGCCCATGATGTCCTTAACGTAGCCCGACACCATGCCCGGCAGCATCAGTCCGAGGTATGAGATGCCGGTGCATATAGAATAATGTGAGGTGCGGAATTTACCCTGACTGTAGAACAGCATGTAGAGCGTCAATACGGTGAAGCCCAAGCCATAGCCGAACTGCTCCACGAAGAGGCACGATGATACGACCCACAGATTGGAGTCGAGCGTGTAGCTGAGGTATATGTACACTACGTCGGGCAGTGTAATGGCGCAAACGAGCGGCCACAGCCAGCGTTTCATGCCGTCGCGACTGACGAGCACGCCGCCGATGATTCCGCCCAAGAGCAGTCCGATGAGTCCCACCGTGCCCTGCGCCAAGCCGTACTCCTCGGGTGTCAGAGCCATTCCGCCTTCGGCTGTCGGGCGCATGAGGAACGTCTTAGTCATCGTGTTGAGCAGTGCCTCCGGAAAGCGGTAGAACAGCAGGAATAGCATCACGAATACCGTCTCCTTTGTGCCGAACTTACAGAAGAATGTGGCGAGCATCGTCTTCAGTTCGTGTGCCACTTCCTTCACGCTCTTCTCCGAACTAACATCGTCGGCAGGACGCGGCATCATACGGCAGTGGTAGAGCCAGATGCCGATGAAGAGCGCCGCGAGCGCGTAGAAGATGAGTGTCCAGGTGTAGACCACCGACATATTCAGTTGATGTTCTAATATGCCGGCGAGCGATACGAGCGCACCGTTCACGAAGATGACGGCGAGTCGGTAGAACGTATTGCGCAGTCCGACGTACTTCGCTTGGTTGTGCTCGTCGAGCTCTATCATATAGAATCCGTCGGCAGAGATGTCGTGCGTAGCACTGGCGAACGCCATTGCGAAGAGGAAGAACATCGTGCCCTGGAACCAGAACGATGTGGGCAGCGTGAAGGCGATGCCTGCCAATGCGCTGCCCATGAGCAGCTGCATCGTGAGCACCCACCAGCGCTTTGTCTTCAGCAGGTCGATGAACGGGCTCCATAATGGCTTCACCACCCAAGGCAGAGCCAACCAGCCCGTGTAGAGTCCTACCTCGGCATCGCTCAGTCCCATCTGCATCAGCATGACTACCGACAGGGCTGTAACGACAACGTTGGGCAGACCTTCTGCGAAATATAATGTGGGGATCCATGCCCACGGATTAGTCTTTTTCATTCTGAAAATGTTGTTTTGTTGAGGTGTTGAGATGGTGAGATTAGTAAATACATATCTCAACATAACAACACCTCAACATCCTTTCACCACTTCACCATTACTTATATATCCTCTTTATCTCCGCTCCGCGGTAGTAGTGCAGCAGGATTTGGTCGTAGTTATAGCCCTTGGCACCCATTACTGCGGCACCAATCTGGCAGAGTCCTACGCCGTGTCCCCAGCCGGCACCTGTGAGGCGGAAAGTCTGTGGCACGCCGTTCTTGACATCCTCCTTGTCTACGACGAACGCACTGCTGTAGAGATGCGTATCGCTCAGTGTGCGACGTATCTCCAGCTCCTTGCCGATGGTGAATGTGCGCTCCGAACCCACAATCTTCAGTCGGCAGATGCGTCCACTGCGTCCGCGCTCCATCGGTACGAGGTCGAGGATATCGCCGAACTCCATCTTCAGTTTCTCTGTGATGAGGCTCTTCAGTTCCTCCTGTGTGTATGTCACGTGCCAGCGATAGAAGTCGGTAGTCTCTTGGTCGTAGTCGTTGAGCACCTCCGAGAGAATCTTCTTGTCGTCGGTGTTGCAGAACGACTCCGGTGCGGTGCGTATCCAGCGTTCGGCGTTCTCCTCACTGGTAAGGTCGGGCAGTTCGGCTGCTGCGGTGTTGTTGCATCCGCAAGAACTTGCGTCAGCCGTGTCGCGGACAGCCATGAGGTATGGCTTCTTCACGTTCTCCCAACAGTACTGGAATTCCTCCGTAGCACCACCGCAGCACTTGCTGAAGCGTGCGTCGCATATCTCGTCGTTGTCCATCAGTATCTGTCCGCGTGTGGCACGAATAGCCTCCGCCACATGCTTGCTCGTAGCCTTCGTAATGCCTTGATAGCGCTGGCAATGGTCGTCGGCGCAAACGTCGAAGATGGTATGATCCTCGCGATCGTACCATTTTATCAGCTCGTCGTCCTTGCGTATGAACGAGAAGAAGCCGCTGCCACCGGCACCAGTCTGCTGCTTGTGGCGTTGCTCAATCTGCGCCAGCAACCAACTGCGCGAGATGACGGCGTGTGCCTTGAGTAGTTCGAGGCTCGATGTGGCACTCATCTCGCTCGATATGACGCTCTCCAGATACGACTCCACGGGCAATTCGTTGATAGCACATACGCAGTCAGAGTCTACCACGAGGCGTAGCGTGCCCAGGAAGGTCTGCGTCTCCTGACGTTCCCAGTGGAAGTTGACGCCGATTGTTACGTCGTGCAGTGAGAACGAGGCATCGTTCTGCTGCGGATGGAAGGTCAGCTCGCGATACTGGTTGCCGTTCCACAGGATGCCACCTTCATGGAACTCAACCACCTGCTCGCCCTCAATCAGGTTACCCTTAGCCATGTACGGCTTATTGAGCGAGAACGAAATCTTCGCACCGCTCACGATGCCAACCGACACCATCGGCTGCTTGCCAGCGAAGTGGGTGTTAGCGGACGGGGCTTCGGCTGCCAGTGTGTGCAATTTCTCCACCGCCTCGTTGAAGGCAGCTTCGCTCATGCCACACTCCTGCAGTATAGCTATAGCCTCTTCTGCGGTCAGTGCATCGAAGTCTTCGGGGCGTGGTGTGACGATGAAGCCCGCCATGTCGAGCGAGCCCGGACTGACGAGACGCTTTTCCTCGCCGTCGGCAAAGTAGCAGTCGGGGCGATGCTTCGTGCGTGGTATCACCACCACCTGATAGTCGTCGCCGTCGCGCCATGCTATAATGTTCATCATCGGTTCGGTCTCGCCGCCGTGCATCGGCAGTGCCGAATAGAGCTTGCGGAAGAGCTGTTCGCCCGTGTGTTGGTCGGTGGTGCGTATAGAGAATACGGGCACGGCGAAGTCACGCACGGCAGCCACCGCACCACGCTCGTCCTTGCTCAGCAGCACCTCACTGCCCCGGCTCAGTCGGGGCCAGTTGGTCTGCAACGGCAGCATACCCGAGCAGATAGCCTGGAAGTGCATGTGGTCGGGAGCCGATGCACCGCACTTCGGTCCGTTGTAGAACACGGTGAGCGTGGGGTAGGCGTTGAGTAGGCGGTAAATCTCGCCATAGTTCATGCCGATGCTCTGCGGACGGTGTGTGCGCAGCGGTATAGTATAGTGTTGCGGCATAATCGGGAAGGGGTTTATGAGCAGCGTGAAGTTCTTGTCCACCTGTTTCTGCATCTGCTCCTTCGGTCGGTTCTGCTCGCAGAGAAAGCACGGACGCTCAGCGATTGTCTTGCGGTCGATGTTCGCGCCCGTAGACACGATGCGTGCAGGGTTGAACTGCAGTTTCAGCGTAATCTCTCCGCACGCCAACTCGCGCGTCTTCACGTTGCGCAGGTCGTGGAAGTGCTGGCGTGCATCCTCCCATACCTCCAACTGACGGTTGAAGAAGCGTTGCAGCGAACTGTCTGCCGAAGCATCCGCAGTACCTTCGGAGAGCTGCTGACGAGCCGCAATCTCGAGTGTGCGCAGACGATCCTTGTACAGGTTGTTGGCGTTCTGTCGCTCAATGCTCAGTGCGGCGTCGCTGTTTCCGTCCCAACGGCGGCACAGGTACAGCTCGTCGAAGATTCTGCCGATGCGATACTTGCGGCTGAAGGCAAGTCCGAGGGCGTAGTCCTCGCCGTATGAAGTGTTCGGGAACTGTATCTGGCGCAGGATAGGCGTGAAGAAGGCGCGTGGCGCGCCGAGTCCGTTGATGCGCAGCGCGTTGTTCGGTCCGTTCTGGTCGGTCCACTCCTTGTGGTCGATAAGTCCGGGTGGGAGCGTTTCGAGCTGGAAGTTGCACATGCGATAAGAGCCCACAATCATTGCAGCCCCCTGCTTGTGAAACTCGTCGACGATGCGCTGTAAGGTCTGCGACGACGAGTAGAGGTCGTCGCTGTCGAGCTGCACGGCGAAACGTCCGCAGCGTGCGTCGTCGATAGCCACGTTCCAGCAGCCGCCGATACCGAGGTCGGTGCGTTCCGGAACGATGTGTACGAGTCGCTTGTCCTCAGCAGCCGCAGCTTCGAGTATTGCGGAAGTGCCGTCGGTGGAGTGGTTGTCCACCACGATGACGTTATATTTGAATGTGGTCTTCTGCGCGAGAGCCGAACTGACTGCGTCGGCGATGGTCTTGGCGCGGTTGAACACGGGTATGATGACCGATGCCTCGAACGTGAAGTCTTGCTCGCTGTAGTCGGGCTTGGTGTACTTCGATGTGTCTACCGTAGCACCAATCTTGTCCAGGTGCTTTGTGGCAGCCTGTTCCATTTCTATCTGCACCTCGCGGTTGCGCGGATTGACGTAGTCGAACTGTCGCTCGCCGCTCTTGCGTGAGTCGGTCTCCACCTGTGTGTACAGATATTCGTTCAGATGGAAAATCTGCGCCTTGCGACTGATGTACAGGCGCAGGTCGTAGAAGCCAGCCCACTTGTAGTCGGTCAGTTGTTGCTTTGCTGCGTACTCGTGCAGTAGCGACGCGCGTATTAGCACGAGCAGTCCGAAGTCGAAGTCGTCGCGTATGCTGCCCGTCTGATAGTCGATGGTGGGATGCTTCTCCTGCACGCCGTCCTTCTGTATGTAGCTGTCGGCATACACCATTCCGGCGTTGCTGTCGGTAGCCACGCGCAGCAGTCGTTCGAGAGCGTGCAGTCCGAGATTCACTGGTGTGTGCTTTAGGCTCAGTAGCACGTATTCGGCATCCGTATGCTCCTCGATGGTGAGTAGTGTCTTTGTCGAAGTGAGCCCGTCGATGGTTATCACGGTGCAGTTGCTGATGCTGTCCGTGTCGCTGCACGCGCAGATGTCGCTTGTGTCGCTCACGAGCAGGTTAATATGCTGTGTCGTCTTGCTTTGGCTCAGCGTCTGTATCGAGTCGGCAATCTCGGCTACATCGTTGCAGGGCAGAAAGCAGTCAATTTTTTCTCTCATTTGTTTATAGTGTTTGCAATTCCGCAAGAAACGCTTTCAATGTTATGATGTCTACTTTCGGAAATGATATTTGTTTCAGTATGTTGAAGTGATGGTCTTGTGTTACAATATATTTAGCATTGCCAATAATGGCGCAGTCTACAAATTTATTATCGTCCTCGTCGGCATCTATAAGATGGAAAGCATATGACGGTGATATAAGTTTTATGTTTTTCCTGTTTAGAATGGCTGTGATGATGAATTCGGAAACCAAAGGTGATATGTTTCGCGCTATAACTTCCGAGTATTCTTCTATAATATCATTTGTTATACACAGAACGTACTTACCATCAAGAAAGTCTTGCCACACTTGATAGTATTCGTTCTGTGCCGAGATAGCCATAATCAGACAGTTGGTATCCAAGACAATGTTCATAGCTTTCTATCGTTTATAAGGAGTTCTTTCGTGAAGATTCTCAAAGCTGTTGAACTTTGTTTCGTTCATCTTTCCGTTAGCCCACATAGCATCTATCTCCTCCTTTGCTTTCTTTGCAAAGAAATCGGATATAGCTTGTTTCAAGTCAGCTAAAGTCTCGGGACTTTTCACCCATTGCATCATATTGAGTATATCAATCTGTGCATCGTTCAGTACTGTTGCTGCCATATTGTTTGCTTTAAAGTTATTAGTAAATGTCCTTTTATTAGATTAAGATGTGCACTTCCGCGCAAAATCTATATGCAAAAGTAATGTTTATTTTTTGAAAAACGGAGTAAATCAGGCTGAATTTATATGTTTGTTGCGAAATGATTTTGGTGTTCGGATTATTTGCAGTAATTTTATACATTGAAAACAAATCGATTACTCTAAAACAACAAATTTCGCGATGAACAAGAACATTCTTTTAGCGGGCGCCGCACTCTCTGTAGTGCCCTCGCTCGTGGCAGCAAAGGCACCGCAGAAGCGTGTGCAGCCGAAGCAGCCCAACATTATATTTATATTGTGCGACGACATGGGCTACGGCGACCTCGCCTGCTACGGACAGCCCTATATCAGTACGCCCAACATCGACCGCATGGCTGAGGAGGGTATGCGCTTCACGCAGGCTTACGCCGGCTCGCCGGTGTCTGCGCCCTCGCGTGCTTCGATAATGACGGGTCAGCACTCGGGTCACGGACACGTGCGCGGCAACCGCGAATACTGGTCGAACGACCACACTGTGATGTACGGCAACAATGTAGACTTCGCCGTGGTGGGTCAGGAACCTTACGACCCGCAGCACAAGATACTACCCGAGATGCTGAAAGACCACGGTTACACCACAGGCGTGTTCGGCAAGTGGGCTGGCGGCTACGAAGGATCGCCCTCTACGCCCGACAAGCGCGGCGTGGACGAGTTCTACGGCTACATCTGCCAGTTCCAGGCGCATCTGTATTACCCCAACTTCCTCAACCGCTACTCGCGCTCTATGGGCGACACGGCGGTAGTGCGCGAGGTGATGGAGCAGAACATACAGTACCCCATGTTCGGACGCGACTACCATAAGCGCCAGCAGTATTCGGCACGCATCATTCATGAGAAGGCACTCGAATGGATTGACCGCCAGGACGGCAAGCAGCCCTTCGTGGGCTTCCTTACATACACCCTGCCACACGCCGAACTGGCTCAGCCCTACGATAGCATCGTGGAGGGCTACGAGAAGAAGTTCTTTGTCGACAAGACGTGGGGCGGACAGGAGGGCTCGCGCTACAACGCTGTGGAGCATACCCACGCCCAGTTTGCCGGAATGATAACCCGTCTCGATCAGTACGTTGGCGAGGTGATGGCGAAGCTGCGCGAGAAGGGACTCGACAAGAACACGCTCGTCATCTTCACCTCCGACAACGGACCTCACGAGGAGGGCGGTGCTGACCCCGAATTCTTCGGACGCGACGGTAAACTGCGCGGACTCAAGCGCCAGTGCTACGAGGGCGGCATACGCATTCCGTTCATAGCATGGTGGCCCGGACACGTGAAGGCAGGCGAGGTGAGCGACCTGCAGTTCGCCTTCTACGACCTCATGCCTACGTTCTGCGACCTCGCCGGCGTGAAGAACTTCCGTAAACGCTACACCAACCGCAAGCTCGCGGGCGATGGCTTCGACGGACTTTCCATTGCTCCGACACTTCTCGGCGACAATTCCAAGCAGCTGCAGCACGAACATCTCTACTGGGAGTTCCACGAGACCGACCAGATAGCCGTGCGTCGTGGCGACTGGAAACTGATAGTGGTGAAGGGCAAGCCACGCCTGTACAACCTCGTCACCGACTTGCACGAGGATAACGACGTGAGTGCTGCGCATCCGGACATAGTAGCCGAGCTTGTAGATGTTATACGTAAGGAGCATTTCGATAACGAGTTGTTCAAAGTGACACTGCCTTATTAACTTTTGTCGTCGTTCTTCGAACTCCGCCCGATCGGATTGCGAACGCCGCCCGATTGGATTTCGAACGCCGCCCAGTCAGATTTCGAACGCTGCCCGATGACTTAAATGGGCTTTTAAAGGTAAAAAAGTAAAAGAGTAAAAGAGTAAAAAGGGGTGAAGCAAAAGAGTAAGATGGGCTTTTAAAAGTAAAGTTCTGCCATTTTGGCTACAAATGTATTGCAGCGATATGACAAAAATGCAAATTTACGACAACTACTTGACTAACATCAAAAATATACGACAACTTGAAAAATAAACGAACTAATACTTGTGTGCGAGCACAAATAGCACTACCTTTGCATCAGAAATAAACGACGAGGCTGCGCTGGAAGCGCGGCTGACGGTTGCCGAAAGGCAAGAAAGAGAAGCGTAATTAGGGATAACAAAGTAAGAATTAAAGAAAGAAAGGGTAACATTATGGTTATTTTTAGTTTTATTTTTGCGATTTGTTGTGCAGCTCTTGCAGAGGCTGTAAAGGTAAACAACAAGATCAGCCTCAAGAAGTAACAAGTGCTAAAAGCACTGTTGCGCTGAGGAGCAAACAAATGGGAAACACAGAAAAACACAAGTAGGATAACAATTAAAAAAAAGAAAGGATTAAGATTATGATGATTTTCGGATTTATCTTCGCAATTTGTTGTGCAGCCGTTGCAGAGGCTGTAAATGTAAACAACAAGATCAACCTCACTAAATAAAAGTGAGCTTGCTCAGACAATAGTAATAAAACGAAATATAAGAAGCGGTTGCATGAGCCTTCGGGCACGTGCAACCGTTTTTTGCGTCTGTAGCTTTCACCGCACCCAAATGCGAAAAGTCCCTCATAAAAATGTAGTGATGTGGCAAAAAGTCCCTCATAAAAATGTAGTAATGTGGCGAAAAGTCCCTCATAAAAATGTAAAAGACTTGTTTTTATCGTTGATTATCAGTATCTTTGCAGCGTATAGGATAAATGACAGTTTGTTATGGAAAGATTTATAATGGACGATTTGGTCAGGTGGAAGAACCGTAACGACCGCAAACCGCTGATTTTGCTTGGAGCAAGGCAGGTTGGTAAGACATATATACTAAAGGAGTTCGGCAGGCGCGAATACGAGAATGTTGCATACATAAACTGCGACAACAACGCTCTTGTGCGCGACCTTTTCACTCCCGACTATAATATCGAACGCATATTGTTAACCATCGGTGCGATAACCGGCGTGAACATTCTGCCCGGCAAGACGCTTATCATCATGGACGAGGTGCAGGAATTGAAGCGTGGATTGGCGTCGCTTAAGTATTTCTGCGAGGATGCACCGGAAAATCATGTTGCGGTAGCAGGGTCGTTGCTCGGACTTACGCTTCATGAGGGCGATTCGTATCCGGTAGGAAAGGTGAACACGCTCAATATGTATCCGATGACATTCGAGGAATTTCTGCTTGCGTGCAATAGGAAGCAAATGGTAGATCTGCTGCAGGCGCAGCGTTGGGACTTTGTGAAAGGATTGCGAACACTTTACATGCAGCATCTGCGTGAGTATTATTTGGTGGGCGGTATGCCTGAGGCGGTAGACAAATTTGTGCAGACCAATGATGCCAACTTGGTGAGGGAAGTGCAGAACGAGATACTTGCAGCCTATGAGAGGGACATCTCAAAACACGCACCTGCCGAACAGGTGATGCGCATCGGTCAGGTGTGGCATTCCATTCCTTCGCAACTTGCCAAAGAAAACCGCAAGTTCATATATGGTGTTGTGAAGAAGGGCGCACGTGCGAAGGATTACGAACTTGCTATACAGTGGTTGCTGGATGCAGGGCTGGTATATAAGGTGAACCGCGTAACAACGCTTGCTATGCCATTGAAAATACATGAAGAAATCTCTGCGTTCAAGCTGTTTATGCTCGATTGCGGACTGCTTGGAGCGATGAGTCTTACTCCGCCTGCCATGCTTCTTCTGCCAAGCACAGACAATAGCGGCAAAGGTGATTTTACGGAGAATTTCGTTTGCTCGCAGATGAAGTCGTTGTCAGATTTGCCTGTGTTCTATTACAGTAAGGACAACAGTCAGCTCGAACTCGACTTTGTCGTTCAGACAGATACTGCCATTTGCCCTGTGGAGGTGAAAGCTGAAGAAAACCTCCAGGCGAAGTCGCTCAAGACAACGCTTTCCGAAAACCCCGATATGCGCGGTCTGCGTTTCTCAATGAGCGATTATCGTGAAGAAGATAGGTTGACAAATGTGCCGTTATACGGAGCACGATCTTTCTTGAAGGCACTTAAATAATAGTAATTGATTGTAATGATACAATAAAACCGCCGTTTCTGCGTTATATCTATTACGATGAAACATATTCATATATATATAATAATGTGTGTGCTGGGCGTGTTCGGCTTAAGCGCATGCGACGATATCGACGATTTCACAACATCGCCGAACAACCTGCTCACGTTCTCTACCGACACGGTGCGCATTGACACCGTATTCTCTACCGTGCCGTCGTCGACGCGCGACTTCTGGGTGAGCAACCGCTCGGGAAAAGGACTGCGCTGCACGTCGGTGCGCCTCGAAGGTGGCAACCAGAACGGATTTCGTGTGAATGTAGATGGAGTATATCTTAGTCCGGAACAGGGCTATAAGGCAAACGGCATAGAGGTGCGCAACAAGGACAGCATACGCGTGTTCGTGGAAGTGACTACAGCCGTGAACCACGGCGACGGACCGAAGGAGCTTAACGATCGTCTCGTGTTCGCGCTTGAGAGTGGAGTGGAGCAGAAGGTGGTGCTCAACGCATGGTCGTGGGATGCCGACTTTGTTCGCAGCAAGACTATCACGACCGACTACACTATAACTGCCGGCAAGCCGCTTGTAGTCTACGGTCCGCTGACCGTGGAGGAGGGCGCAACGCTCACCGTCGCACCTGGCGCAACGCTCTATTTTCACGACGGAGCGGGCATTGATGTGAAGGGACGACTCGTATGCAAAGGCACCGCCGACCAGCCCGTCACGCTGCGTGGCGACCGCCTCGACCGTATGTTCGACTATCTGCCATACGACCGCATGAGCGGACTATGGAACGGCGTGCACTTCCTGGAGAAGTCGTACGACAACCGGATGGAGTTCACCGACTTGCACAGCGCGTTCCATGGCGTGCGTGTCGATTCGTCGGATGTGGCTCGGCAGACGCTCACCATAGCCAACTCTACCATACACAACTGTCAGGGACACGCGCTGTATGTAGAAAATTCGAAGGTGACGGTAGAGAACTCGCAGCTGACGAACGCGCTGAACAACTGCTTGGGCGTGGACGGAGGCGACGTGCAGGTGAACAACTGCACCTTAGCGCAGTTCTATCCGTTCGACTCCAACCGTGCCAGTGCGCTCAGCTTCTCGGCTCTGAAGCATCCGCTGCAGCAGTTCGTCTGTCGCAACACGCTCATCACGGGCTACAGCGCAGACGAGATGATGGGCGGAAAGCCCGTGAAGGATGCTACGGGCGAGGATGCCGCAGAACCGAACGCTTTCAACTATAAGTTTGAGAACTGCGTGATACGCACCCCCGAGGTGACGGACGAGAAAGAACTGCCGCACTTTGTAAACGTAGTGTTCGAGGAGAAAGAGAGTGCCGACTCGGTATGCACCAACCACTTCCGAAAGGTGGACGGCGACAAGCAGGACTACGACTTCCGACTTGCAAAGACATCGGTGGCTATCGACCGCGCCGACCCAGCTACGGCTACCAAAACCGACCGCAACGCCATGCCGCGCGACGAGCGACCCGACGTGGGAGCATACGAATTCAAGGAGGAAAAGACCGAAGAACCTAATCCGCAGGAATAAGTATCTTCACCATCTCACCCCATCATCATCCCATCTCACCCCATCATCACCCCATCATCACCACCTCACCACAACAACATCTCACCACCACCTTTAAACTATGAAAGAAATAAACATCAACATTCGCGTTGAGCACTATCAGCTCGACGAACTGAACACTGCTGACCGCGAACTCGTAGAGCGTGCGTTGGAAGCCACCAACGGTGCATACGCTCCGTACAGCAATTTTTACGTAGGAGCAGCATTGCGCCTCGCCGACGGCACCATCGTAACAGGCGCAAACCAAGAGAACGCAGCATTCCCATCAGGCACGTGCGCCGAGCGCACAGCCATCTTCGCAGCACAGGCAAACTATCCCGACCAGCCCGTTTCGACACTCGCTATCGCGGCACGCAACACAGGCGGACTGCTCGACGAGCCAGTGAGTCCATGCGGAGCCTGTCGCCAGGTGATACTCGGTGTGGAAGACCGCTACAAGAAACCCATCCGCGTGCTGCTCTACGGCAAAAAAGGAGTCTACAGCCTGCAGTCGGCTAAAGATCTGCTGCCCTTCTCGTTCGTCGACGACAGCATGAAGTAAGGCAGGCAGAAGCCAGTGTCGGCACAAACGAAATAATGCAGTAACAAAATTTATATCAATGATATAGCCTTCTTTGTTCTTTTTTTAGTAATTTTGCACTCTAAATAGTATATACGCGATTTCATACGCTAAAGAAAGAACAAAGAAATAGCAAAATAAAATTATGAGCAAACAAGTAGAAAAAATCAAGGAGCTGGTCGCTAAGCGCGAACAGGCTCGTCTCGGTGGCGGCGAAAAAGCTATTGAGAAGCAGCACGCACGCGGCAAATACACAGCACGCGAGCGCATCGAGATGCTCGTCGACGAAGGTTCGTTCGAGGAGTACGACATGTTTAAGAAGCATCGTTGTACTAACTTCGGTATGGAAAAGAAGCACTACTATGGCGACGGTGTCGTAGCAGGTAGCGCTACAGTAGGCGGCCGTTTGGTTTACGTATATGCTCAGGACTTCACCGTCAACGGCGGTTCGCTCTCTGAGACAATGGCACAGAAGATTTGCAAGGTGATGGACATGGCTATGACCATGGGCGCACCAGTTATTTGCATGAACGACTCGGGCGGTGCACGTATTCAGGAAGGCATCTGCGCCCTCGCTGGCTACGGCGAAATCTTTGAGCGCAACATCCTCGCTTCGGGCGTAATCCCACAGATCTCGGCTATCATGGGTCCGTGCGCAGGCGGTGCAGTTTACTCGCCGGCTCTCACCGACTTCATCATAATGAAGGAGCAGACTTCATACATGTTCCTCACAGGTCCGAAGGTAGTGAAGACCGTTACGGGCGAGGACATCGACGCTGAGCACCTCGGCGGTGCATCGGTTCACGCTACGAAGAGCGGTGTGACACACTTCGCTGCAAAGACAGAGGAAGAGGCTATCGAGATGATAAAGAGCCTGCTCTCGTTCATCCCGAGCAACAACACAGAAGAGGCTCCGCGCGTAGAGTGCAATGACCCGATCAATCGCATGGAGGACTCTCTCAACGAGATTATCCCCGACGACCCGAACAAGGCTTACGATATGTACAAGGTTATCGGTGCCATCACCGACAACGGCGAGTTCTTTGAGATACAGCCTAAGTTCGCTAAGAATATCATCATCGGTTTCGCACGCTTCAACGGTCAGAGCGTTGGTATCGTAGCCAACCAGCCGGCTGCTTACGCAGGCGTTCTCGACGTTAACGCAAGCCGCAAGGCAGCACGCTTCGTGCGCTTCTGCGATGCGTTCAACATTCCTATCGTGTCGCTTGTCGACGTGCCAGGCTTCCTGCCAGGTACAGGTCAGGAGTACAACGCCGTTATTCAGCACGGTGCACAGTTGCTCTACGCTTATGGCGAGGCTACCGTTCCAAAGATTACAATCACTCTGCGCAAGAGTTACGGCGGTTCGCACATCGTTATGGGCTGCAAGCAGTTGCGTTCAGACCTCAACTTCGCATGGCCGTCTTCAGAGATTGCGGTTATGGGTGCAAGCGGTGCCGTTGCAATCCTCTGCGGCAAAGAAGCTAAAGCTAAGAAGGAAGCTGGCGAAGACGTTCAGGCGTTCCTCGCAGAAAAGGAAGACGAGTACACTGAGAAGTTCGCAAACCCGTACGAGGCAGCTTCTTACGGCTATATCGACGACGTAATCGAGCCGCGCAACACACGTTTCCGCATCTGTCGCGGTCTGGCACAGCTCGCTACAAAGCGTCAGCAGTTGCCGGCTAAGAAGCATGGTTGTATGCCGATGTAATTTGTTTTACAAGTAGACGAGTAAACAAGTAGACAAGGTTACAAGTAAACAAATATACAGGTATGGACAAGAATATATATGCTGCCATTGCCATGGCTCTATATGAGTATCAGGGCAACAACGTACACGATAAAGAACCGGGCTTCATCACCATACAGCCGCGTCAGACTATGTGGAACGCCAAGTTCTTAAGTTTAACAGCAAAACCATAAAAAAGAAATGAAAGAGTTTAAATATACAATCGACGGCAAGGAGTACAAGGTACAGATAGAAGACGTTGAGGGCAATATCGCCGACGTAACCGTAAACGGCGAGGCTTTCAAGGTAGAGATGGAGCAGGAGGCTGAGCCCGAGAAGAAGAAGGTAGTGCTTGGTCAGCCGGCTGCCGAAGCAGAGGAAGGCGAGACAGCAAGTGCTGCCAACGTGAACACAGCCAATGCACTCAAGGCTCCGCTGCCGGGCGTAGTAACCGAAATTAAGGTTGCTGTAGGCGACGAGGTGAAGGTAGGCGACGTAGTCGTTGTGCTCGAAGCAATGAAGATGGCTAACAATCTCGAAGCAGAGAAGGACGGAAAGGTGACGGCTATCTGCGTGAAGACTGGCGAGAGCGTACTTGAGGACTCTCCGCTCGTAGTGATTGAGTAAAAATACTATATATAATAGAATAAGGTGGAATTGTTAAAGTTCCACCTTATTTTTGTATATTATTCAAAAAAAATTTGGACTTTATTATATTATTTAATACTTTTGTACTCAAAATAACTAAATAACCGACTTTATGAAGAAAATACTATTACAAATTGTATTCTTTCTATCTGCAACGATTGCAATGGCGCAAACCGATATTCAGTTCTCTATATTGAAGGCTGAGGCAGATGGTGTGTCAGCATCTGTGACCAACGCCCTCGACTTGAAGCTTCGTCAGGTGTTCGATCGCAATGGAGCTGGTGCTGCTGATCTTTATAACGTGTTTGCCATAGAGCCAACTATATCTGTAGAGAAGATAATCTCTACTAAGGATGGTGTCGTGCTTGACGTGCCTATCGCACAAGGCGAGTTAGTGCTAATTGCCAAGAACATTATCGATGGTGCCGAATATTACAGCACATCAATTGAATTGGAGGGCGAATCGCTTGGTAGCAAGGATAAGGCTATGAAGTCGATGATAAAGGGCATCAAAGTGACTGACCCTGCCTATAAGCAATTCATCAATACTGCACGCAAGAAGATTGAAGAGTACTATTCTACCAATTGCGCTTTCATATTGCAGAAAGCAAAAGCACTTTACAATCAGCAGCGTTACAAAGAAGCTATTAGCTATCTCTCTGCTGCCACTGCCAATATCCCATGCTATGATCAGGCTTACGCTCTGCAGGAGCAAATTCTTGCAAAGTTGGGCACAAAGCCAGACACTGTGATTGTTGAAAAGGTGGTAGAGAAGCCGGTCGTAGTAGAAAAGGTGGTAGAGAAACCCGTTGTTGTGGAGAAAATTGTGGAGAAACCAGTGCCTGCTGAAGCTCCCGCTGCTCCTAAGTGCGAGATAACAATCTCTATGAATGACCTCGAGTTCCGTATTCTCAGTTGTAAGGGTGAGCCAACACAACGCCGCATCACTATCAAAGCCGAGTATGTCAACCAGAATGTGAACATTGCGAATGGCGATATATCATTGGATGTAGTTATTGACGACAATGGTAAAGAACTTCCACGCGAGAACAAAGCTGTTATAGCAAATGGTTCATCGTACGAATGGATTAGTATGCCAGCTCGTGTCAATTTGAAGCATGACTTCTACATCGTCAATTATGATCACCCGATTGAGACCATTTCATACATGAAACTCAAAGTGCGCAATGGTTATGTAGAGATACGCAACTTGAAGGTGGATTGGTGATAAAAACTACCCAATACATTTACTGATACTAACGATAAAATTTAAACAACTTATTATGAAGAGAATATCATTGACTTTGTGTCTGCTCGTAGCCACATGCTGTATGTCATTAGCACAGACAAAAGTTGTGGAGCGTAGCGCAAAGAAAGCTCCTGAGTGGATCAATACGGCTAACCCAAGTGCACTTGTTGTCACCGTTACCGCCAATACTATAGCAGATGCGCAGGTGAAGGCAATGGCTGAGGTTACAGAGCGCATCATCCTCTCTGTAGCAAGCAACGTAAGCGTGGCGCAGCGCAATGAGTCGAGCGAGATAGTGGAGGACGACAACGTGCAGTCGCGCGATGAATTTACACGTCTCTCGAAGATCAAGTCGGCTAACTTACCTTTCCTTAAAGGTATCTCGTCGAACAAGATAGCTGGAATATACTGGCAGCGTGTTCAGGACAAGAAGACGGGCAAGAGCTACTACGAGTATTCGGTGCTCTATCCTTACTCTCGTCGCGAACAGCGCACACTGCAGGCAGAGTTTGAGGCTCTCGACCAGGAGATGACCGCTAAGTACGAGGCTTTGGCACAGAAGATAGACAACATTGAGTCGGTAGAAGATATCAAAGCTGCTACTACTGAGCTCAACGCTCTGAAGGCCTACTTCTTCGACGATGTACGCCTGGAGCAGGTGGAAGGTTTGAAGAAGCGCTATCTTCAGCTCTACGATGCGCTCACACTCACAGGTAAGTTTGTTAAACGTGGACAATATAGCTGTCAGGTGCTCCTGAAAGGCAGACCTGTTAAGGTGTCTACATTGCCGACAGTGAAGTCGAGCAGCGTGACTCAGCTCAACGTGCGTCCAACAACCGACGGCACATTCCTCGTTACATACGATGATAGCGAGTGTATTGAGGACGAAGAGAATACTATTGACGTAATGCTTCGTCTTGATGGCAAACGTCTCACTTATAAGATTTCGCTCACAGAAGCCGGTAGCGGCTTTGGCAGTCAGAAGTTTTCTATCGCACCAGAGGGTAAGGTGCTGCTTACAGCAGCTATGGTAGATGCTGCAGAACGTGAAGTCACGGACGTAACAGTGCGTCTTACTGTGAACAACCGCAACGGCAATAAGTTCGCAGTGAAGAGTTTTGAGCTCAATGTGCCTGACATTGCAGTGCCACTCGTCTTCGATAACGTTGACGCAATCTACTCTACAAAGGGACTCATCCAGATAAAGATGCTGGCACAGGGCGAGTATTCGCTTCGCCAAGTAAAGAAGAACGACTTCGGATTTGTGAAGGGCACGCTCAATGTAGTAAACCCAGACACAGGAGCAATCGAACCAATAAAGGTAGCATTGCCATACTCAACCAACTGGGAGTAATAAAATAGAAAACCAACTGGGAGTAATGAAATAGAAATAGGTAACAATTAAATTTATAACAATTAAAACTTGACTATTATGAAACAGAGAATTTTTAACGTATTATTGGCTATCGCACTTATCTTCTGTGGCTCATCTGCAGCTTTCGCTCAGTCGAAATTGTTGAAGAAGGATATTAAGAAGACTTGTAAGGAGTGGAAGAAGGCAGGTTGGTCATTGCTTGCTACAGCTTCTACAATGGAGTATGCGCTTACAAAGTATCGCACATACGTAGAGGGTGATGAGGAGAATCACCTCGTTCTTACAGGTATTGCTGTAGGCAAGAACCCTAAGATTGGTCGTGAGAACGCTATGATGAATGGTATCACAAGCTACGCAAGCCGTGCTAAGGCTCAGGTAGTTGGTAAGATGAAGAGTATTATGTCTTCAGACGCAGAAGGTATGTCGGAGGAAGAAATCGATAAGTTCGGTGCTGCTTATGAGATGGGCGTGAATACAAAGATTGCAGGTCTCGTTAAGATGCACTTCACTCTCGTTCGCGAGAAGGGCGGCTCTAAGGAGTTCCAGGTGTACATGACTATCGATGAGTCAGCTGCTAAGAAGGCTCGTGAGCTTGCTGCAAAGGAGGCTAAGAAGAAGGCAGCTCTTAACAATCTCTCACAGCAGGTTGAGGAGTTCATCGGCGACCCTGTTGAAATGGACGAGTAATATCTTGAAGATATTGTAATCAATCCGGAGAAGGGTAGATTTGTCTGCTCTTCTTCGGATTTTTTAGATAATAACCATTAAAATAAAACCCGTACAAATGAAAAGATTTATATTATTAGCTTTCTGCGCAACATGTTGTATGGGGACTCAGGCACAAGTTGTAGACGATTTCGATGACTTTGTGAATAGTGAAATAGCATCGTTTGATAAGTTTATCGATGATGCAAACAAGCAATTCATTAGTTTCTTACGCAATCCGTGGAAAGAGTTCGACTCTAAGAAACCCGTGGAGAAGCGTGTTAAGCCTGAGCCTGTTAAGCCCGTTGTGTACGACGAGAAGAAGGATCCTGATACCACTCCCGTAGAGCTTACTATTGAAGAAATTCTCGGACAATCGACTAAAGAGAGTAAACAGCGTCCTCAGGGAAGAGTGATTGATGGAGGTGAAAAGGTGACGTTTGACAAGCCGCAAAAGAAGGTTGGCAATACTAACAAGCGACGCCAACCAGTGGACACCGAGAGTGAAAAGCCTAAGCCCGTGGTAAAGCCTGAAACCCCAGCTCCAGTTCCAACTTCTCAGCCTGCTGCTCCAGCAACCAAGCCGACTTGTCCGAACGCTAAGCCTGCTTGTCCGAACGCTAAGCCTGCTGCTCCAGCAACCAAGCCGACTTGCCCGAACGCTAAGCCGACTTGTCCGAACGCTAAGCCTGCTTGCCCGAACGCTAAGCCTGCTTGCCCGAACGCTAAGCCTGCTTGCCCGAATGCTAAGCCTGCTTGCCCGAATGCTAAGCCTGCTGCTCCAGCAACCAAGCCGACTTGCCCGAACGCTAAGCCTGCTTGCCCGAATGCTAAGCCGACTTGCCCGAACGCTAAGCCTGCTTGTCCGAACGCTAAGCCTGCTTGTCCGAACGCTAAGCCTGCTTGTCCGAACGCTAAGCCTGCTTGCCCGAACGCTCAACCAACAACTCCAACAACCAAGCCTGTTGTTGTTCCCGTAACACCTCCGGCAGTTAAACCGTCAGCACCTACGGGTGAGCTCTTTACGGCTTCTTCAGACAAGCAGATGGTGAACTTCTGTGGACAGAAGGTGTATGTCGACAAGTCGTTGAAAGGTGTTTGTTCGATAGGCAATATGCGTGAGAATGCCATTGCTGATGCTTACGAGGCAATGTGTAAGGCCGATTATAAGGCGTTGGTAGACGATTGTCGTAAGGTGAAGAAGGAGCTCAACCTCAACGATTGGGGTATATTCCTCTTCGTTCGTGAAGCCTCTAAGACACTCTGCACTGATGAGAACGCTGCTGTTGTGATGCAGCAATTCCTGCTCAACGAGCTTGGTTATAAGTCGAAGATGGCGCGCCGTGCCGATCGCAATCAGATGCTTCTGTTTGTTGCTGCTGATTGTCAGGTCTATGGTCATCCATACTTTACAAAGGACGGACTCAACTATTACAACCTCACAAGTAATGAGTCGTGCCAGTTCTATATGTGTCAAGAGGATTCGCCGAAGGCTAAGAGCAAACTGAACATGCAGGTTAATCATGCTCCAGCACTTAATGCTGGTATGGTGAACTCAGTACATAAGAATCGTTCGGGTTCGGTTGCTGTGTCTGTAGACGTTCCAAAATCGCTGATGGAGTTCTATGGCAGTATGCCGCAGTGCGACTATAGCGTGTATGTGAACGCCGAAGTGAACCCATCTGTTGCCAGCAAGGTGCTCTCAACACTCGCACCAGTAGTAAATGGAAAGGGTGAGGCAGAGGCTGCCAATCTGCTCATCAATTTTGTGCAGACCGGCTTCCAGTACGCTACCGACCAAGAGCAGTTCGGTTATGAGAAGCCGTTCTTCGTAGAGGAACTCTTCTACTATCCGTATTGCGACTGCGAAGATCGTTCTGTACTCTATTCGTATCTGGTGCGCAATCTGCTGAAGCTCGATGTCGTATTGCTCGATTATCCTAATCATATTGCTACTGCAGTATGCTTCAACGAGAATGTATCAGGCGACTTCGTCACTGTTGGTGGAAAGAAGTATGTGGTTTGCGATCCTACTTACATCGGTGCTTCTATCGGAAAGGCGATGCCTCAGTTTAAGAATGTGGCTGCCAAGGTTCTGAAGTACTAAGTTTTTGTATATATTGAAGTCATAAAAAACGGCATATCTCAAACAAGGGATATGCCGTTTTTGGTATTACTCAACTATTCCTGCCTTTATCCAGCTGTCGAGTAGTGCTTTTGCGTCGTTTTCCGCCGTAGTGTCGTCGATGTCGTATTCCTCGCATAGCAGCTCTTTGAGCGTTTCTGCGTCGAACTCTTTGTTCTTTACGCCTTCCCAAAGAAGAGCAGCACTCTCGTTCATGCTGATGATTTTTGTGAAGTCGATGTTCTCTTTGCCTTCTGCAACGATTATGTTCTCGCCGCAAATGTCCCTAAGGACGAATCCTTTCTTTATCTTCATATTTCTTGGTTTTCTTTTATTGTTATAAAGCCGAACTAAGCCTGAGGTTGGTGGCGTTTAAGCCGAACTAAGCCTGATTTTGGTGGTGTTTAAGCCGAACTAAGCTTGAGGTTGGTGGCGTTTAAGCCGAACTAAGCCTCTTTATGCCTTCTAAGCCCTCCCCGATGGGGAGGGTTGGGAGGGGCTTTTTTACTCTTTTACTTTTCTATATATGAACAGTAGGTAGCGGCGGATGGGTAGCAGGCGAGTCCAGATAGCCGAATAGATGCGCCATTTTCGTCCCGATGTGTAGTCGGGAGTGCTTCGTCCCTTGCGGTAGAACGCTGTTGCTATGCCGCGAATGTCGGCGAGTGAGCATTGTTCGGTGTTTAGATTGCCGTCGCCACGCAACGTCACCTTGTCGCCGTCGATGTCCACGATGCGGTGTAGCACATACCTGCCTGGACTAATCTCTGCCAGCACTGCGTCGCCACGATGCACTGTGGTGTGCTTGCTGAGTATCGCGCAGTCGCGTCCGTCCTCAAGAAAGGGTCGCATACTGAAGCCGCGCAGCTTGAACGTGACGGTGTGTCCTTGGTTGAGTAGCTCCACGAAATGGGGTATCAGTTGCGCGTTGTTGAACTGTTTGCTTGGGATTGGCATGGTGAGGTGATGTTTTGTTGATGCGGTGTGGATAGTGTATTAAAACTCACTTCTGCAGCCTCTTTGTCGGGCAGGCAGTGTAGTACATAGACGTATTGTGAGGTTTCGATAACCTTGATAACCGTGTCGTAGGTATTGCGGAATACTGTCTTATCCCACTTCATTGTGGAGCAGGCGGGCAGTATATATGTGAAGGCTATTGTTGGCGACAAACGTTCTATGCTGTTGCTCTTGGCGCGTGTAATCTGTGTGATGGCTCCGAGTGGTGCCTTCACGTCGCGGTAGCAAGGGGTCTTTCCGCTCCACGGACTACCGTAGATAAATGTGCGTCCGTCGATGACACGCACGATGGGGTTGTCGTCGTTCATCAGGTCCGACCCGGGAATGTGCTTCAGCCATAGTTGCGTGTGTGTGCTCTTGCCGGTGCCGCTTTTTGCGATGAACGCATAGCCGTAGCCGTTGTTTCTCACGAGTGAGGCGTGTATGAGCAGTGTGTGGAAGAAGCTGCTGCGGAAGGCGTAGAGCATCATCAGTGCGTTGTTCAGTCCGAAGTGTCGCATCTGTTCGTTGCCGTTCAGTGCGCACACGCCTTCGCTGAAATCCTTGTTGGTCTGTAGCAGACAGCAGCTGCGTCCTTCTATGTCCTTTAGTATGTACTGATAGCCTCCGTTGTCGAGTTGGTCGACGATGGTGTCGCCGTTGCCCGTGTCGAAGGTGTCTATGCGTTCGCGATGTTCTTTCGTTATGGGTTTTAGCGTGTCATCCACGTGTAGTGTAAAAAGAAAATCGTCGTTTGAACCTTTCGTTCTGAAAGGCTCAAACGACGCTATCAATTCTGGGCTGTTTCTGTCGTTTGCTGTGAAAACAACCCTTATGTTATGTTCTGCGATGCAGTATTCAGATATGTTGTTCATTTATTTCTTCTTCGACTTCTTTTTCTGCAAATCTATGCGCTCGCTGTCATCCGGTACGATACATGAGTACGTAAAGTCGTGTTTTGTTATTGATTTCACGTTGTAGCGTCCCTTGGTTGTGTAGCGCTTCTTTGTAGCCATGTATTTCTTCTCTATCTGCTTACGTTTCTTAGCGAAGACGGTGACGCAGGTAGGTGTGGCGCATCCGTTGGCTTTTAGGTGCTCGCGCAACTGATAAGAGTAGTTGTTGCGACTATACAGAAAGTCGGTTTTTGCATCTACCCAAGCCGAGTCGAGCTGCTGTATATCCGTGATGTACACCGTTGAATCGTTGAACGATGTGGCTATTCCGTAAACGTAGAGTCGCTCTTGCTTCTGCAGTGCGAAGATAAGCGACGGCATGAGCAGCATTGCCAATGCCAGGATTGTGCGTATTTTCATTTCTTTCGTTGTGTTATCGTTATCTGCCAAGATAAGCCTTGAGCAGCTTGTTCTTTGTATTCTGTTTCAGTTTGCGTATCGCCTTCTCTCTGATTTGGCGTACACGTTCGCGTGTGAGTCCGTATTTGTTGCCAATCTCTTCCATTGTGCATTCGGGCTGATTGATGCCGTAGAAGGCTTCCACCACATTGCGTTCGCGTTCGTTGAGCACCGACAGGGCGAGTGCAATCTCTTCGCGCATCGATTCCATCACGAGTTCGTTGTCGGTCGATGGTTCGGAGTCGTTCGGCATAAAGTCGAGCATACTTGCTCCGTCGCCTTCGGTCATCGGTGCGTCTACGCTTACCTGGTGTGTGTCCACCTTCAGCACGTCCTCAATCTTCTCGTGCGGCATGTCGGTTTGCTCTGCAATCTCGTCGATGCTCGGTCGGCGTTCGTTCTCCTGCTCGAACTGGTTGAGGATGCGCTTTATCTTGTTCACGCTGCCCACCTGATTGAGTGGCAATCGTACCACGCGACTCTGCTCGGCTATTGCCTGCAGGATGCTCTGTCTGATCCACCACACGGCGTAGGATATGAACTTGAAGCCACGCGTCTCGTCAAACTTCTCAGCTGCCTTCAACAGTCCGATGTTGCCTTCGTTGATGAGGTCGGGCAGCGAGAGGCCTTGGTTCTGGTATTGCTTAGCAACAGAGACTACGAAACGCAGATTTGCCTTTGTCAACTTCTCAAGAGCCTTGCGGTCGCCGTTCTTTATGCGGTGTGCAAGCTCTACTTCCTCTTCTGCAGAAATCAGCTCTTCGTGGCCAATCTCTTGAAGATACTTATCGAGTGAGGCGTTCTCTCGATTGGTAATCGATTTGATGATTTTCAGTTGTCTCATTAAGTGTTGCTTTTTTTGATATTATTTTATTGTTAAAGGACGGGTGCGCTTTGCGCGCATCATTCTGCAAATTTAGTTATTTCTATTGGTTGCAGCAAATTTTAATCTACTTATTTTATTGCTGTTTGGTAAAACTAATAATGTAGTAGTTGCTTTTTTTGTTCTGCATCGACCGACGCGGATGTCTGCATCGACCGACGCGGATGCTCGTATCGACCGATGCGGATGCTCGTAACGACCGACGCGGATGTCTGCACCGACCGATGCGGATGCTGAATTGGCAACAAAAAAATAGCGGAGGGCTTTTTCTGAGTCCTCCGCTATGTACCTTAGGAGCCTACGGCATTCCTGCCGTAGGCATGTTTTTTCCTTGTAGAGCCTGCGGCAGGAATGCCGTAGGCATGTTGTTGTTTCCTTGTAGTGCCTACGACAGGAATGTCGTAGGCTCCTATTTGTTTAGTCTTCCAAAGGCACAGCGAAGTAAGCCTTCTTGCCCGTAGGATAAATGCCCTGGATATAGAGCACAGGATCCTTGCTTGTAGATGCCTCCTTTACAGCGTTCTGCAAGTCGTCTATGGTCTTCACTGCGTTGTCGTTCACGCGCTGGATGATGAATCCCTTTGTGATGCCTGCGGTCTTCAGTCTGCCCGAGTTCACCTTCAGTACCTCCAAGCCGTAGCCGATGTTCAGCTGTTCCTTCTGTGCGTTCGTGATAGCGCGGAAGTTGCCGCCGAGCACGTCGAGGTCTGCCTTCTTCACAACCTGTGTGTTGCCCTTCTCGTTCTTCAGCGTTACGGTCTTTGTAGCCTTCTTCTTGTCGCGCAGATAAGTCACAGTCACCTTGTCGCCCGGGCGCTTCTTGGCGAGCACTTCCTGCAGCTCAGCCATCTTGTTTACAGGTTTGCCGTCGATGGCAGTGATGACATCGCCTTCCTTCATGCCAGCCTCTTCAGCCGCGCTCTCTTCTGTCACCTTAGCCACGTAGATGCCCTCCATTGTGCCGAGGTCAATGTTCTCGCCCTTGTCTTTCTTGGCATCTACATAGTTCTTCACGTCCTGACCCTGTATGCCGATGAGTGCACGCTGCACGGTGCCGTACTGCTTCAAGTCTGCCACCACCTTGTTCATAATCGACGTTGGTATAGCGAAGCCGTAGCCGCTGAACGAGCCTGTCTGCGAGTAGAGCATGGCGTTGATGCCGATGAGCTCGCCGCGTGTGTTGACGAGAGCACCGCCCGAGTTGCCAGGGTTGATGGCGGCGTCGGTCTGTATGAACGACTCCACACCATTCTGATAGAGCGAGCGTGCCTTAGCGCTCACGATGCCCGCCGTCACGGTGTTCGTAAGGTTGAACGGGTTGCCTACGGCGAGCACCCATTCGCCCACCTTGATGTCGTCGCTGTTGGCGATAGTGATGGCTGGCAGGTTCTTGCCGTCAATCTTGATGAGTGCCAGATCGGAAGCCTTGTCCGTGCCGATGATGCGTGCCGAGTATTCCTTGTTGTCGTTGAGTGTCACGGTCAGCTCGTCAGCGTCTGCCACCACGTGGTTGTTCGTCACGATGTAGCCGTCGGCAGAGATGATAACGCCCGAGCCAGAGCCCTGCTGCTTCGGTGTGCGTACGCTGCGACGCTGTTTGCCACCGTTGCCTTGTGGATTGCCGAAGAAGCCGAATGGGTCAGAGAAGAAGTCGGAGAACGGGTCGTTCTCCACCTCCACGGTCTGCACCTTCGAGTTCTTTGTGCTGAGGATATGTACAACCGACGGCAGCGACTTCTCCGCAGCGTATGTCAGATCGACCGGCTGTGCCGGTACGGCTGCCGCTGCGGCTGGTGTTGCGTTCACCTTGATTAATGTTCCGGTGGAAAAGGCAAAGGCGAGGGTGCTCATTGCCACAACAAAATACTTAGAATACTTTTTCATAGTTCTGTTTATTTTCTTGTTTTGTTATTGTTTTCTAATCGTTTACGACCTACTTAACGCTGCCTGCTTGTTCTGACATATTGCCGTTCTATGCGTGCAATGTTGTGTTAAAACAACAGCGTTTCTGTTTTCGTGGTTGCAAATTTAGACGCAAAAAATGTTAATCTGACAAATTGACACGCATCTTTATCCCATTTTAACACTACAATTTAACATATTAACGGCTATTAGAAAACCAACCCTCCTTTTTTACTTTTGTTTTATTTCCGCCGCCTCCCTGCGCCTCATGTTGGGGAAGTAGCGCAGCGCCAAGTAAAGAGTAGCAATGACACCGATAGCTCCGCCAGCATAGCCTATGTATTCTATCGACAGTCGGCTCACAACCAGTCCGCCCACGTAGGCACCACTGCCTATGCCGAGGTTGAATATGCCCGAAAAGATAGACATGCCTATCGACGTGGCGTTCTCCGGCGCAAAGCGTATGGTGTTGTCCTGAAAGGCTATGTTGAACGCCGTAGCCATGGCTCCCCACAAGATGCAGACCGCGAGGGTGTACGCCATGCCCGCAGTCGCAGCCTGCAGCATCATCATGCACAAGGCGGGGCCTAACGTCACCGCCAGTATGAAGCGGCGTGGGTTAGCCATATAGTATTTTGAGAAGGCTATACTGCCGAGCATACCCGAACCGCCGAACACGATGAGTACCAGCGTCACCGTTTCGGGCGACATGGCTGCCACCTTGCCCAAGAACGGCCCAATGTAGCTGTAGCAGGTGTAATGGGCTGTGGCGAAGAGCACCGACATAATGAATACGCCTACCAGCACGCGGTTGTGTAGCAACTCGGGCAGCTGCTTGAAGGCGAACTTGCCGCGGCTCTGCAGTTTGGGAAACACCACGAGTATGAACACGAATATGAGGGCAGAGATGATGGCGATGCTCATGAACGCCATTCGCCAACCTACGTAGAGACCTATCACGCGACCCAGCGGCAGACCGACAACCATGGCTACCGACGAACCTGTGGCAATAGCACTCAATGCTAAGGCACGCTTTCCGTCGGGCACGGTGCGCACAGCGAGCGGCGAGGCTATCGACCAGAATATAGAGTGGGCGCAAGCCACACCGATGCGCGAGAGCATCAGCGTGTAATAGCCTTCGGCTAATGCCGACCCTACATGGCTCACCACGAACAACGCTATTATGGACAGCAACAACCGCTTCAGCTCCATCTTCGATGCCTTTATCATCAGAGGCAGCGACATTATCGCAACCACCCAGGCGTACACCGAGATGAGCAGTCCGGCGCGAGCCTCGCTGATGTTAAGGTCGGTGGCAATGTCGGTGAGCAGACCGATAGGCATAAACTCTGAGGTGTTGAACACGAACACGGCAAAGGTAAGCCCTACAAGGGGCAACCATCTGCTGAAAGATTCTTTCTTTTGCATCCTGAAAATAAAATATAACGGGTTATCCTTTATTTATTTTATACTGCAAAGTTACGCAAATAATCAGCTAACGGTGCAGTCGTAAAACAGAAACCTCGCATAATATGACTTAAATCAAGCACACGGCGTAACCCCGAAGCGTGGAACTATATACTAAAAGCTTTTCTTTTATTCTTTAATTGTGGCATAATAGGGAAATCCATAACAATTAATAGGGATAAAACTCTTGTTATTAGTCAAAATTGTTGTAAATTCGCAACATTAACCAAAACACGTTTTTATAAATGAAGAAGTTTTTAATTGTAGCAATAGCGTTATTGACCTCGGTTCTTACCATGGAGGCACAGGGATATCAAGGTAACAACTATCGTGGCGGACGCGATTTCTCGATGTACGCCAATCGTTACGACCGCTTCGGTAGAGAGGGCGTTTACATGGGTCTGCGCCTTGGTCCGTCGTTCACCACTGTCGACTCTGACGACAAGACACTTGATGGAGGCAGTACACAAACCGGACTAAACTTTGGCGTGTTCACCGGTATGCAGCTCTCTCCGAAAGCCCCCGTATTCCTTGAGGGTGGACTGATGTACGTAGAAAAAGGTGGTAAGAATCTCTATGAAGGCAAGAAGATAACCTATAGTCTGCGCTATTTAGAACTCCCGATCGTTGTGAAATACGGCATACAGTTAAACGAGCACTTCTCGGTGCAGCCACTTGCCGGTGGCTATTTCGCGTTGGGCATTGGTGGAAAGTCGAAGAATTTTGCCGATCGTGAGGTTGTTCATTCTTTCTCGAAGCACATGTTCAAGCATTTTGATGGCGGTTTGCGCTTCGGTTGCGGCGTAACCTACGACCTGTTCTATGCCGACCTCACCTACGACCTCGGTCTCGCCAATATCTGTCACGACGAGTTCGACACATCGCACAATCGCAGTCTCTCGCTCAGTTTGGGCGTTAATTTCTAATGGAGTAGACCACTCTTATTGTCTACTTTTATTCAAATAAATTACGGAAAATTGCCCTATGTGCGCAATTTTCCGTAACTTTGCATCTTGTTGGAAACAGTGTCTCGGTTCTGTCGCTGCTGCGCATAGGCGCAGGAGAGGAAAGTCCGGGCAGCACAGGGAACCCCACTTCCGAAAGTAGAAGCTGTCGGCGACGGCAGGTGTCGGTAGAAGAAAATAACCGCCACGCCTCGTGTGTGGTAAGGGTGAGAAGGTGGTGTAAGAGACCACCAGCCGGTGGGCGATCATCGGGCTGTACCATCTGGGGGCTGCAAGTTCATGTAAACCATCGTTTGAGGGCGTCCCGTCCGACCATAGTGACGGTGGAGGGTAGAATGCTGGAGACGCAGGGTGACCTGCGTAGTAGATAAATGACAGAAGGCTCGCATTGCAGCAATGCAGTGCGAGAAACAGAACCCGGCTTATAGAGACACTGTTTCCCGCTTTTTTTATATTTTCGCAAGCATGTTTTATATTTTCGCAAGTATGTATACTATGCCTTCTTACGCTGCGGCAGCAGCGACGCACCGATGCTTGCGACGAGCACGGCGAGGATGATGCAGAGCGAAGTCACAGCGTCAATCTCCACCCATTCATGTATGAGCATTTTCGCACCGATGAAGAGCAGCAGCACGCACACGCCCGTTTTCAGATAGCGGAAGCGGTCGGCAATAGCTGCTAAGAGGAAGAACATAGCACGCAGTCCGAGTATGGCGAAGATGTTTGAGAAGAACACCACGTAAGGGTCGAGCGACACCGAGAATACCGCCGGAATACTATCGAAAGCGAATATCAAATCGCTGAATTCTATCACGAGCACCGTCACGAAGAGTGGTGTGAAGAGCAATCTGCCTGCCTTGCGCACAAAGAAATGGTCTCCCTCAAACTGTGTGTGTATGCGGCCGGTTTTGGAGAGCAGTCGCACGATAGGATTCTTCTGAACGTCCATCTCCTCCTTCTTGTTGCGGTCGAGGAACATCTTCACACCACTATATATAAGTACGCCTCCGAAAACCAGCAGCACCCAGTCGAAGCGACTGATGATTGCCGCACCGAGGAAGATGAACACGAAGCGCAGCACGATAGCACCCAGTATGCCCCAGTTGAGCACATGCTGATACTCGTTCTTGCCTACGCCGAACGCCGTGAATATCATCATCATTACGAAGAGGTTATCTACAGACAGCGTTTTCTCGATGAGGTATCCCGATATGTAGCTGATAGTCATGTAGTGGCGATACTGCTGCAGGCTCGCCTCGAAGTCCGACGGATCGAGCTTTAGGTGCGGAGCATACGCCGATGCCACGGCTTTAAGGTCGGCAAAGCTACTTATGCCGTGCACCATGTCGCCCTTGAACCAAAGGAAAGCCGAGAAGGCGAGTGCGAGTGTTATCCAAACGGCTGTCCATGTGCCAGCCTCACGTATCGATACCTCGTGCGCTTTCTTGTCGATAACGAGCATGTCGAGCACGAGGATTGCGGCTATGAACACAATAAAGCCGCCTAAGAAAATAAATTCTGAAAGATGAAACATGTGTTACTTTTGTTTGTTTTGGGTGCAAAGTTATACCTAATAATCCGAACGTACAACATTTAAATGTGGTTTTAACGGAATTGTAACATAGATGTTGTTGTGGTGTTGTGGTGAGATGGTGAGGTTTGATGTTGTGGTGGTGAGGTTTGATGTTGTAGTGGTGAGGTTTGATGTTGTAGTGGTGAGGTGGCGAGTTGGTGAAGTGTTGGTATAAAATCTCTTAAAACGCGTTTTTTAAGCCCTCTAAGCAATGTTAATCCAAATATTTTTTGTAATTTTACACCCTTGAAGACAGCCTTAAAATCGCGTATAGCGAAAATAAAAGGCATTTGAGGCGATTTTCTGTTTGAAAACCGCTCTCTAAAATGAAGTAAGAAATAATTATTATAAAAATCAATGGACGAAAATCAAACAATTGATCTGGACAGAGTTCAGAAAATCAACATTGAGGAGGAGATGAAGAAGTCGTACATCGACTATAGTATGTCGGTGATTGTGGCTCGTGCCCTCCCTGATGTTCGCGATGGATTTAAGCCGGTACACCGCCGCATCCTCTACGGTATGCTCGGTATCGGCAACACAAGCAGCAACCCTTATAAGAAGTGTGCACGCGTCGTTGGTGAGGTGCTCGGTAAGTATCACCCACACGGCGACTCGTCTGTCTATGGCGCTTTGGTGCGTATGGGACAGAGTTGGAATATGCGCTACATGCTTGTGGACGGACAGGGTAACTTCGGTTCGGTTGATGGCGACTCTCCAGCTGCCATGCGTTACACCGAGTGTCGCCTCTCGAAGATGGGCGAGCACATCATGGACGACCTGGAGAAGGACACCGTGGACATGGATCCCAACTTTGACGACACGCTTACCGAGCCGTCGGTTATGCCTACCAAGATACCTAACCTTCTTGTGAATGGCGGCAACGGTATCGCCGTGGGTATGGCTACCAACATGCCTACACACAACCTCTGCGAGGTTATCGACGGCTGCTGCGCATATATCGACAATCCGGATATCGACACCGACGGACTGATGCAGTACATTCAGGCACCCGACTTCCCTACAGGCGCATATATCTATGGCTTGCAGGGCGTGCGCCAGGCTTACGAAACTGGTCGCGGACGTATCGTGATGCGTGCAAAGTCGGAGATAGAGAGTGGTGACACTCACGACAAGATTGTTGTGACCGAGATACCTTACGGTGTGAACAAAGCCGACCTCGTTGCCGGCATTGCCGACCTCGTTAAGGAGGGCAAGATTACGGGCATCTCTAACGTCAACGACGAGTCGGGCCGTCAGGGTATGCGTATCGTTGTCGACGTGAAGCGCGACGCTAACGCCAATGTAATCCTCAACAAGCTCTACAAGATGACAGCTATGCAGTCGTCGTTCTCAGTCAACAGTATCGCTCTTGTAAACGGACGCCCACGCCTGCTCACGCTGAAGGAGTGTGTGAAGTACTTCGTAGAGCACCGCCACGACGTGACAATACGCCGCACAAAGTACGACCTCAAGAAGGCTCAGGAGCGTGCCCATATCCTCAAAGGCTTGATCATCGCCTGCGACAACATCGACGAGGTGGTGCGCATCATCCGCGCATCGGAGACTCCGTCTGACGCTCAGCGCAACCTTGAGAAGCGTTTCGAACTCGACGAACTGCAGTCGAAAGCCATCGTCGATATGCGCCTCTCTCAGCTCACCGGCCTGCGCATCGATCAGTTGCACGCCGAGTTCGAGGAGTTGGAGCGTCAGATAGCTTACTTCGAGCAGATTCTCAGCGATCCTGAGCTTTGCAAGAAGGTGATGAAGGACGACCTTCAGGAGGTGAAGGAGAAGTACGGTGACGAGCGCCGCACGGAGATCAAGCCTTTCGAGCACGAGTTCAACGCCGAAGACTTCTATCCGAACGACCCCGTCGTAATCACTGTGTCGCACATGGGATACATCAAGCGCACACCGCTCAGCGAGTTCCGCGAGCAGTCGCGCGGCGGCGTAGGCTCGAAGGGAGCACGCACACGCGAGCAGGACTTCACCGAGTATATCTACCCGGCTACAATGCACCAGACCATGCTGTTCTTCACACGCAAGGGTCGCTGCTACTGGCTCAAGTGCTACGAGATACCAGAGGGCGACAAGAACTTCAAGGGTCGCGCCATTCAGAACATGCTCAACATCGACCCCGACGACTCTGTCAATGCTCTGCTGCGTCTGCGTGGACTGAACGACGAGGAGTTCGTGAAGTCGCACTATGTAGTATTCGCCACGAAGAATGGTACGGTGAAGAAGACAAGCCTTGAGGCTTACTCGCGTCCGCGCACCAACGGTGTCAACGCCATCAATATCGTTGAGGGCGACGAGGTGGTAGACGTGCGCCTCACCAACGGCAAGAACGAGATTATCCTCGCCAACCGCAACGGACGTGCCGTGCGCTTCGACGAAGACTCTATACGCACAATGGGTCGTGTGTCTACTGGTGTGCGCGGTATGAAGCTCGACGAGGGCGACGACGAGGTGGTAGGTATGATTGTTGTGAACAACGCCGAGACAGAGACCGTAATGGTCGTGTCTGAGAACGGCTACGGCAAGCGCTCGCAGGTAGAAGACTACCGCAAGACAAACCGTGGCGGTAAAGGTGTGAAGACATTCTCTATCACAGAGAAGACCGGTCGCCTTGTAGCCATTAAGAACGTCACCGACGACAACGACCTCATGATTATCAACAAGAGCGGCATCGCTATACGTCTCGCCGTATCAGAGTGTCGTGTCATGGGACGTGCCACACAGGGCGTACGCCTCATCAACCTCTCGAAGAAGAACGACGTAATCGCAAGCGTATGCAAGGTGATGAGTTCGGAGAAGGAGGCAGATGTAGAGGGCGACAAGGACGACGAAATCTCTCAACCTCTCAATCCTCCTACGGCTTAGAAAAGCTTAGAATGGCGAAAGGCTTAGAAAAGCTTAGAGAGGCTTAGTTCGGCTTATATAATTCAAAAACTCAAAACTCAAAACTCAAAACTCAAAATTATGAAGAAATTATTTGTAGCAGCATTGCTGGCAGTAACTGCCACATCTGCATTTGCACAGGACATCAAGACTGTTCTCAAGGCAAAGGACTACGCTGAGGCACAGAGCGGTCTCAACGCTTGTCTCTCTTCGCTCAGCAACGAAGACAAGGCTAAGGGTTACAACAAGCTCGTCGACATCTCGTTCGACAAGTTCAACAAGGAGAACGCTGCATCAGTAGAGATTCAGACTCTCGAGCAGATGGGTCAGAAGAGCGACAAGACCTACGACAAGCAGGGCATGTTTGACGCTCTCCTCAATGGTCTTAACAACGCCATCGAGTGCGACAAGTACGACCAGCTCCCTAACGCTAAGGGCAAGGTGGCTCCTAAGTTCCGCAAGAAGAACGCCAACCGCATATGGCCTAACCGCATCCAGTTCGTAATAGCAGGTCAGGACTGCCTCCAGGGCGACGACCAAACCGTAGCTTACAAGTACTTCGCTGCATACGTAGACAGCTACACAGCACCTCTCTTCGCAGACATGGATAAGTCTACACGCGACGAGTATCTGGGCAATGTAGCCATCATCGCAGCTCGTCTGGCTTATCAGCTGAAGGATATGGACAAGGCAAATCAGTATTGCGACGTAGCCCTCAACGATACAGCTTCTTACAAGGAAGCACTCGGCTTAAAGGTAGCCTTTATGCAGCAGGAGATGAAGACCAAGGAAGACTCGCTGCGTTGTCTGAAGAACGTAGAGGCTCTCTACCTCAAGGACAAGGAAAACGAGAGCATCTTCTCTGTGCTTGCTCCGCTCTACGGTGCACTCGGTATGCAGGACAAGCAGGACGCTATCCTCGCTGAGCGCCTCGCTGCTAATCCTAACGACTTCATGGCTAACCTCGTGAAGGGTCAGGCACAGATGAACGCAAGCAAGTGGGATGAGGCAATCGCTACTCTGCAGAAGGCTGTTGCTGCTAAGGACGACGCTCTCGCCCTCACTTTCCTCGGCTTCTGCTACAACAACAAGGCTGCTCAGCTGCAGGATGCTGCACAGATGAAGAGCCTCTTCGAGCAAGCAAAGCAGTGCTTCGAGAAGGCACGCGACCTCGACCCTGGTCAGCAGCGTGCCAACTGGTCGTACATGCTCGACAATACCAACTACAACTTGGAACGTCTTAACGGCGCAAACTAATTAACTCATGCGGCATGTCTCACTGTCTATATATTATAAGGTGGGACATGCCGTGGATTGTAATCGGGATAAAATGTTCAGAAAACTATTCTTAGTCACATTGCTTGTGTTCGCCACATTCGCTTCCGCAACAGCGCAAAAGAAGGAGATGGCACAAGCCAAAGCGGCAATAAAAGCCGGCAAGGCGGCTGAAGCTGAGGCTTCGATGCGCACGCTGCTCGCCAACCCTGACAACAGGAGTAACGAGAAGATTTGGCTTGTCTTGTTCGATGCGGTAAAAAAGCAGTATGAGGATGTGAACGAACAGATGTATCTCAAGCAGTCGACCGACACCGCAAAGCTCTTCGAGGCAGCCTACCGTATGTTTGGTGTGCTCGAAGGTCTCGACTCTGTTGATGCCCAACCCAACGAGAACGGACGCGTGCAGCTGAAGTATCGTCGCAAGAACGCCGAATACCTCGACGCATATCGCAAGAACCTCTACACCGGAGGCTCCTTCTTTCTCAATAAGCAGAACTATCAACGTGCGTTCACGCTCTTTTCGGCTTACATCGACTGCGCCGAGCAACCACTCTTTCAGAGTTACAACTACACCAGAAAGGACAAGCGTCTGCCTTCAGCAGCATTCTACGCCCTCTATAGTGGCTATCGCGCCAATGACCCTGTCGCCACTCTGCGCTATAAAGACTTGGCAGAGGCTGACACCGCACGCCTGCAACTCACCCTACAGTACGTAGCCGACACCTATCGTGCGCAAGGCGATACCATTGGTTATGTGTCTACGCTTGAGAAGGGCTTCGACAAAAATCCGGTATCTGAGTACTTCTTCACCCACCTGTTCGACTATCGCTTCCAGCGTGGTGACACCACACAAGCACTCACGCTTTGCGACCGTTCGCTTGCCATCAACGCAAAGAGCAAAGTTGCAATGCTCGCCAAGAGCGCAGTGCTGCTCACCATGCAACGCTACGACGAGTGCGTACAGCTCTGCGATGCCATCATCGCCCTCGACGACAGCCTTGCAGATGCTTATCTCAATGCTGGTTTGGCTTACTTCAATCAGGCGGTGAAGATAGACAACGCGCCGAAACACACACGCGCCGAGCGCGCCAAAATGCTCGAATTCTATCGCAATTCGTTGAAGTACATGCAGACATACCGCAAGCTTGCCCCAACACGCAAGGATTTGTGGGCAATGCCGCTCTACACTATCTACCTCAACCTCAATATGGGTAAGGAGTTTGTGGAGATGGACGCAATTATCAAATCGCTATAACGCAAAGGTAGCTCGATGAGAGTTTTCCATTAAAAGAGGATAAACTATAGATTAATCCCCCAACAAGTGATGTTTCAAGTTGTAAACGTTCCTTGTTGAGGGATTTTTTGTATCGCTATCGTGATACGCATCGACCGACGCAGACGTCCGCATCGACCGACGCGGATGAAAAAACTTGCTCTTTTACTTGCATTCGCTTGCGCAGAATTGTAATTTTGCAAGCACAATAGACAGATAATATTAACCTTAATAAAAAGAAAAACATGAGTATCAATTACGAAATTCACACAATCAACAATTCGCAAGGCAGCGGAACAGCACGCCACTTCGCACGTATCTTTGAAGGCTCACCGATGTCGGCGCAGCAGTTGGAGCGTCTGATACAGGACAACAGTACGCTGAAGAAAGGCGATATAGAGGCAACACTGTCGGAGTTGCGCGAACAGATGGTGCGCGAACTCTCGCAAGGACACCGCTTCTACATTCCTAATGTGGGCTATTTCTCTCTCTCCGTGAAGCTCGATGCCGATGGCAAGGCGGTGGAGAAGGTGAGTGGTGGCGACCTGCGCCTGCACAATATCAACTTCCGACCAGAGGCTTCGCTCTTGCAGGAAGTGGGCAGCAAGGTGCGTTTTCGTCGTGCGCGCCTCACGTCGAAGTCGGTGGTGTACGAGGAGAAGCAGCTACTCTCGCTTCTGATGGATTACCTCGCCGCGAACCATTTCATCACCTGTCGCACGATGCAACGCCAGTTTAGGCTACGCGAAACGGCTGCACGCAAGTGGCTGAAGCGTTTTGTGGAGCAGGGCGTGATAAGGAGAGAGGGCGCACGGAATGCGCCCGTGTATATTAAGGTGTGAGGTTTGGAATGAGAATTAGTCAAACTCACGTTGTTGACTAATTCTTTTTAATTATTGCTGTCCGGTAAAACTAATAATATGGTCAAAGACACTCGGTTATCCCGAACTGGGGTAATACTAACCACTTAGGTGCAAATTTCAACCACTTATTCCACCTATAAGTATGTTTAGGCACTATCGTTAAATACTTGTATTGCACGAATAAAATGTAAACACTATCTTTGCATTATTATAATTCATATAATAACGTTGCGTAATTATGAGTATTAACTAAAAACACAAAACTTATGAAAAAGAAGTATTTAAATTTATTAGTCCTATTCTCATTTATTATAGGATTAATTCCGCTTGCATCATGTAGTGATAATGATGATGAAGAAAGTGGCAATGGTGAAAATAATAGTGGTATCGTAGGAACATGGAAGACAGTTGACGATGATGACGTCTATGTCTTCAAAAGTGATGGAACAGGTATTGGTTGTGAGCACACCGAAGATGTAGAGCAAGATTTGTGGACATTTCGGTATGAGTATTCGGAAAAGGACAAAACAATCAAAATGATGTATGATGGAAAAACAGATGTGCTCACAAACGTTGAAATAAATGGCAAGATGCTTGTTGGCATTGATTCCGACAATAACGATAGATATTTACTTAATAGACAGGAGAATCCCATAGGAATACTAACATTGGATGCCGGCAATGATGATACATATAATGGTGATGTATATCGGTATGGAAGTGAAACTGCTGGACATTCAATTGATATAACGAGTAGATTCTTATGGCATAAAGACTATTTTGAGGAAATGCAAATCAAGATAAGTGATGTCGTTGATTATAGCAACATGATGTTGAATTATGCGGTAAATCAATATGGAAACAAAGCCTCACTTACATTTGAACTCAATAGGAATGATATGTCAGAATCACGCAGTGCGATAATTCGATTAACCGCTCTCGATAGCAAAGGGAATGGAGTGTCGAGCATAGATGTGAAGATATATCAAGAATCTAAGGGAATGACATTTGAAATTGTACCACCTTCAGAAATTCCAGCCAATGGGGGAACTGTAGCTTTTTTGGTATATAATAAAGATAATAATAATATTAATGTAAGATATCCATCAGAGCAGAGCGTTAATTGGACAAAGCTCTATACAAATAAATACCCAGAAGGTGAAGATTGGAAACTAAATGTTACGGCTAATGCTAATACATCTGGTTATGTCAAAACGTTCACATACATATTTAGCAAGAATGATGGGTCATTGTTGCAATACACTCTGAGGCAAGAGCCAACCTATAGTGGTGGCGGTAGTACTACAGAAGATGATGGTTGGGTATCAGTAACAGCATCAGGGTATGCACCATATTATTACTGCCCAACAGATAGAACAACTACTCCTTCAAGAAAAGTGCCAACATCGAACCTTAGAGCATATAAGAATAAATCAACGGGTGCATACAAAGTAAATTGGGGAGGAAGAGACTATCCTTGCCATAGAGGTTTCAATAAGTTGACATTGGAAACTCATTCACATACAACCCAAAATGCATTTGGTAAAATAATTGTATGCACAGACTATCTATACTTTGAATTTACAATTTCAGATTAGTGGTATAGGAGCAATAAAACTTGTTTGGTTTTAAATCATTGTTTGCTGTTTGGTAGCCGAAGCGTTGACGATAAAAAGCAATGTGGGCATGGCTTTCGCCATGCCCACATTTGTTATATATCAGTATAGATATGTTGTATATCAATACAGATGTTCAGAGTAGGGAATTACAGGTCGTCGAAGTTCACGACTTCTTCCTTGGGATGCTTGTGCGCATTAGACTGCTGCTCGGGCGAGCCTTCCTTTGTTGGTTCGGTAGCGGAGTGGCGTTCTATTGGTGCGCCATTCTCGTCGAGCACAATCTCTTCTTCGACGTGTATGCTGTCGGTATTGGTAGAGTCGTTCTTCTCGCGCATGTAGTAGCTCTGGCAGTTGTACATTGCGGAGGTGATGTCGTCGTCCTTCGGTTTGCCGAACTTAGTGCGATACTTTGCGAATGCCGGGTCGCCCAGCACCGACTGCAGGAAGTAGCCGCAGATGGGGAGTGCGGTGCGTGAGCCCTGTCCGAGTGCGCCGGTGCGGAAGTGGATGCAGCGGTATTCGCCACCCACCCATGCGCCTACGACGAGTTTCGGGCTGACACCCATAAACCATGCGTCGGAGTGGTTGTTTGATGTACCGGTCTTGCCACCCCAGTCGGTGTCGCGGAAATTGCCTACGTATCCGTTGAGGCTCATTGATGTGCCGCCTGGCTCGCGTGTGCCGCCCATGAGCATTTGCTGCATGAGGAACGCGCTCTTGTACGGGATTACTTGCTCTTCGTTGAGTGGAGCCTTGTACACCTCTTTGCCGTTGCGGTCGACGATGCGTGTTACGAGTACGCGTTTCACGTACTTGCCATCGTTGGCGACGGTGCTATAGGCGTTAGCCAGCTCGAGGAGGTTGATATCGCTTGAGCCGAGTGCGAGGGCTGGGGTCTCGTCGAGCGGACTCTCGATGCCCATCTTATGTGCAGTTTCGGCGATGCGCGTGATGCCCATCTCTTGTCCGAGGCGCACGGCTACAGAGTTGATGCTTCGTGCGAAGGCAGCCTTAAGAGGTATAGAGTCGCCAGTGAAGTAGCCGTTGGCGTTGGTCGGTGCCCATGTTACCTCTTTGTTCTGCGCTTTGTCGAACACTTTCATCGAGAAGTACTCGTCGCGGCGCTTGTCGCACGGCGTGAGTCCCTGGTTCATAGCTTCGGTGTAGACGAAGAGTTTGAAGGTAGAGCCAGGCTGGCGCATGGCAGTGACCTTGTCGTACTTCCACGACTTGAAGTCGATGTCGCCCACCCATGCTTTCACGGCACCTGTCTGTGGTTCCATTGCTACGAACGAGCAGTGCATGAAGTGAACCATGTAGCGTATGGAGTCCATTGTGGACATCTCGCGCTCTATAGTGCCCTGCTCGTAGTCGAAGAGCTTCACTTTGTGCGGTCGGTTGAGGTAGTACTCTATAGAGTCGGGGTTGTTCGGGAAGCGTGCAAGCAGATACTTGTACACTGGCTGTCGTTTGGCAATGCCCTCGATGAAGCCCGGGATGACGTTGTGGCGTTCGTCCTGCCATGGTTCTTGATTGCCCCAGTGGTTATTGAAGTTGCGCTGCACCTGCTTCATCTGCTTTATGGCAGCCTCTTCGGCGTATTTCTGCATACGCGAGTCGATGGTGGTGTATATCTTCAAACCAGACGTGTAGAGGTCGTAGTCGTTGTCGTTGCACCATTTGCGTAGCTCATCGGCAACCGCCTCGCGGAAGTAGAGTGCTGTGCCGTCGTAGTTGCTCTCAACGCTATATTTGAGTTCGATATCGATTTGCGAAATCGAGTCGTACTCGGCACGTGTCAAATCGCCATGGCGTACCATGTTGCTGAGCACGATGTTGCGTCGGCGCAGCGAGTTCTTCGGGTTGGCGATGGGGTTGTAGTAGGTGGTAGCCTTGAGCATTCCGACGAGTACTGCTGCCTGTTCAGCGGTGAGCTCTTTCGGTGAGCAGTTGAAGTAGGTCTTGGCTGCGGTCTTTATGCCGAAGGCGTTGCTGCCGAAGTCGACGGTGTTGGCGTACATGGTGAGTATCTCCTTCTTGCTATGCGTCATCTCGAGTTTTGTGGCTATAATCCACTCCTTCGACTTCACGATGAGCATACGCACACCAGGCAGCTTGCCGAGCAGTCCGGTGGAGTAGTTGGTACGCATACGGAACATGTTCTTGGCGAGCTGCTGCGTGATGGTGGATGCACCACGTGCGTCGTGATGTAGCACAGCGTCCTTTACGGCACCTACAAGTCCGGTGTAGTCGATGCCGTGGTGCTTGTAGAAACGCTCGTCCTCGGTGTCGATGAGTGCCTTCCAGAAAGCAGGGTTCACGTCTTCGTACTCTACTGGTGTGCGGTTTTCGTTGAAGTATTTGCCGATGAGCACACCGTCGTCGCTGTATATTTCGGAAGCCTCACTGGTTACAGCTTCCTTAATAGCACTGAAGCCTGGCGACTTACCGAAGAGCCAAAGGAAGTTGATGTCTACGGCTCCAAGGTAGAGAAAGAAGGCAACGATGCATGATGCAATGCCTATGAGTGTCTTGGTGTACCATTTGCGACCTCTGTAGAGGTTTCGATACCATGTGAAGAAGGTGCGCACCTTCTTCTGACACCAGATGAGAATGGGCTTTACTTTTTTCATCTTTGTTGTGGTTGTTTCAAGTTGCGCATGTCTGCGACATGCTGTGTGTTATTGATTATTATTTTGTTATGCAAAAGTACATATTTTGCTTAACCTACAATGGTTGTATCTATGAAATTTATGATTTCTTTAATGTTGTCGGGGCAGAACCAATGTATGGAGGCATCGCGTTTGAACCACGTCTGTTGCTTACGACAGTAGCGACGGCTGTTGCTTTGTATCTTGAAGATACACTCGTCGAGCGTGGTCAGTCCGTCGAGGTATTCAAACATTTCTTTGTAGCCCACGGTGTTAAGGGCGTTCTCTGTGCGCTGTGGATAGACGGCGAGTGCTTCCTGCTCAAGTCCGCTGTCAATCATGTTGAGAACGCGGGCATTGATGCGCTCGTAAAGCACGTCACGTGGGCGTGTCAGACCAATCTTCATGATGTTGAATGGGCGTTCCTTGCGCTCGCTCTTTCGGAACGATGTGTAGGTCTGGCCAGTGCAGTGGCATATCTCAAGGGCATGGACAACGCGGCGTGGGTTATTGCGGTCGACGATGGCCCAATGCTCTGGGTCGAGCAGCTTCAGTTCGGCTACTAATCGCTCCAGTCCTTCGTCAGCTAAGCGTTGTTTCATCCAATCGCGCGTCTCGTCGTCGACGGTGGGTATGTCGTCGATGCCGTTGCATACGGCGTCGATATACATCATCGAACCACCGGTGAGGAGTGCCGTGTCGTAGCGTTTGAAGAGGTCGGAAGTGAGCAGTTGCATCACATCGCTCTCGTACATCGATGCACTGTAGTAGTCACCGATATGGTGTGTGCCAACGAAGTGATGCTTCACACGGGCACGCTGCTCGGGGGTGGGGGCTGCGGTGCCTATCGGTATCTCTTCGAATATCTGTCGGGAGTCGGCGTTAATGATTGGTATGTTGAGGTGTTCGGCTACTTGCAGGCATAACTCTGTCTTGCCTACGCCGGTAGGACCGAGTATTACTATCAGTGTTTTCGCCATGTCTTATCGTTGTTTTAGAATGTATTGAAATGCAAAAAAGGAATTTAACGGGAGTAGGGGGCTTTGCCCGAAGTTAACTTCTATTCATTTGATATGCAGTGTATTAACTTCTGTGTTACTCTTGTTAAATTCCTTTTTGTCATACCCTCATGTATTAAGGGGTGCCTACCCTCCTATGTTTGAGGTTGCGTGGGTATGGCAGGGATGCCATACCCTCCTATGTTTTATCGTATAATTCCGCGCTGTGAATTCTCTACGAAGTTGAGTATGTACTCCACTTCCTTTGTCATAGGCAGTGTCTTGCGCACTTCCTCGATGCCCTCCTTGAGTGTGCCGGTGTTGTAGAGGAGGCGGTAGGTGTTGTGGATGAGGTCAATCTGCTCGTTGCTAAATCCGCGGCGACGCAGACCAACGAGGTTCAGACCGCAGTACTTCAGAGGGTCGCGACCTGCGATGATGTACGGCGGAATGTCCATCGGTGAGCGCGAACCGCCCTGCACCATCACGTAGCCACCGATGTGGCAGAACTGATGAACGAGCACGCTACCAGAGAGGATTGCATTGTCGTCAACTACTACTTCGCCAGCGAGCTTCGTAGAGTTGCCGATGATCAGTCCGCTTCCAAGTTTGCAGTCGTGTCCTACGTGCATATTCTCCATAAGCAAGTTGTTGGAGCCTACAACAGTTTTGCCCTTTGATGCTGTGCCACGCGAGATTGTTACGTTCTCGCGGATAGAGTTGTTGTCACCGATGATACAGGTGGTCTCCTCGCCACGGAACTTCAAGTCTTGTGGCTTTGTAGAGATACTCGCTCCGGGGAAGAACTCGTTGTTGCTGCCGATGCGTGCTCCAACATGTATTGTAACACTATTCTGCATCACGTTATTATCGCCGATTTCTACATCACGATCGATGTAGCAGAACGGGCCGATGATATTGTTATCGCCAAGTTTTGCTTCGGGATGTACGTATGCTAAAGGACTGATTTGATTCATCTTGATTATATGTTTTAAGTTGACGAGTTGACTCTTTGTCATGTCAACTCGTCAACTTATTAATTACTTGTTCTTAACAATCTGTGCTGTGAATGTAGCTTCCGACACTACGTGGTCGCCAACGAATACGTATCCCTTCATCGATGAGATACCATGACGTAGCGGTGCCAACAGGTCGACTTTGAAGAGGAGCGTGTCGCCCGGAACTACTTTCTGGCGGAACTTCACGTCGTCAATCTTCATAAAGTAGGTAGACCAACGCTCTGGCTCTTCGAGCGTGTTGAGTACCAACAGACCGCCACACTGTGCCATTGCCTCAATCTGAAGCACACCTGGCATCACTGGCTCCTGTGGGAAGTGGCCTACGAAGAACGGCTCGTTGGCGGTGATGTTCTTCACGCCTACGATGCTTGTAGCACCGAGACTAATCACTTTGTCTACCAGCTGCATCGGATAGCGGTGCGGAAGAAGTTCGCGAATGCGGATGTTGTCCATCAGCGGTGCCTCGTTCGGGTCGTAAATAGGAGCCTGAATCTCGTGTTTACGAATTTCGCGACGCATGAGACGTGCAAACTTATTGTTGATGGTATGACCAGGGCGTGTAGCGATGATGCGTCCCTTGATAGGCTTGCCGATGAGTGCCATGTCGCCGATTACATCGAGCAACTTGTGACGTGTGCACTCGTTGTCCCATACGAGTGGCTTGTGCTGTATGTAACCTAACTCTGTAGCGTCGCGACGCTCCACGTGAATCATGTCTGCCAAGGAGTCGAGACGCTCCTGTGTGGTCTGCATCTCGTAGATAACGATAGCGTTGTCGAGGTCGCCACCCTTAATGAGGTTAGCCTTCAATAACGGCTCAATGTCGCGTACGAATACGAAGGTGCGCGCAGGAGCTATGTCTGTAGCGAACTTATCAATGCAGTCGAGTGTGGCAAACTGTGAGCTGACAAACTTTGAGTTGAACGAGCACATAGCTGTGAGCGAGAACTCCTCGTCGGGAAGGATGGTGATGCACGAACCCGTCTCTTCGTCCTTCACCTCAATCTTGTGGCGAATGATGTACCAATCCTTAGGAGCGTTCTGCTCTTCAATGCCCACCTCGTTGATTTTGTCAACATATAGTGCTGCACTACCATCAAGGATAGGGAACTCAGGACCATTCACCTGAATAAGACAGTTGTCGATGCCCATAGCATAAAGGGCTGCCATACCATGCTCGATTGTAGAGATGCGTATGTCGCCTTTACCTAAGACTGTGCCACGTTGTGTGTCTATTACGTTCTCGGCGATGGCCTGTATGATAGGCATACCATCGAGATCGATGCGCTGTATCTTATAGCCAGTATTCTCGGGTGCGGGATTGAACGTGACGGTGAGGCTCAATCCGGTGTGCAGACCTTTGCCACACAAAGAGAAACTGCCTTTGAGTGTCTTTTGTTTTGACATTATTATATTGTTTGTTGTTTATTTTTCGTTGTTCTTGAGCAACTCCATCTCCTTCTTCAGGTCGTTCAAGTCTTTGTACATATCGGGTAGACGGCGGAACACTGCCTGCGCCTTAAAGTACTGTCGCTGTGGCATTGGTGGTGTGCCGATGAGTTCTTCGTTGCCTTTCAAGCTGCCCGGTACGCCCGACTGTGCGCCGAGGAGTGTGCGGTCGCCGATTGTGATGTGTCCAGCCAAGCCCACCTGACCGCCGAACATACACCATGAACCGACCTTTGTGCTACCCGCAATGCCTACTTGTGCAGACATCACGGTGTTTTCGCCAATCTCTACGTTGTGAGCAACCTGCACAAGGTTGTCAAGTTTCACACCCTTACGGATGAAGGTAGAGCCCATAGTAGAGCGATCGACGCAAGTGTTTGCACCAATTTCTACATTGTCCTCAATTGTTACGATGCCTATTTGCGGTATCTTGTCGTAACCATCGGCGTTAGGAGCGAAGCCGAATCCGTCTGAACCGATTACGCTACCAGCGTGAAGTGTCACATTGTTACCGAGCTTACAGCCCTGATAGATGGTGGTGTTGGGATAGATGAGGCAGCCGTTGCCCATCTTTACGTTGTCGCCGATGACAGCGTGAGGATAAATCTGGCAGTTGTCGCCGATAACTGCGTTGTCGCCGATACATGCGAACGGCCCTACATAGCAGTCCTTGCCGAGCTTTGCAGTCGGTGAGACGTATGCTTGTGGAGCTATGCCTGTCTTTTTAGGCTTGCTTGCTTCGTAGATTTGGAGCAGTTTGGCAATACACTCGTATGCGTTGTCAACGCGTATCAGTGTAGCCTGAACGGGATGTTCAAGTTCCACATCGTTGTTGACAATCACTACAGACGACTTCGTGTCGTAGATATAATGTGTGTATTTCGGATTAGAGAGGAAAGAAATAGCACCCTCAACACCTTCTTCAATCTTTGCGAAGGTGTTGATTTTTGCTTCTTTATTGCCTTCTATACGACCGCCAATAACGCTCGCTATCTGTTCTGCTGTAAATTCCATTTCTGTCTTTTCTATGTTATTCTTGCAAATATATAGATGATAGTTTTCTATAGATGTTGCAAATGTAAGAAAATAAATTTACATTATGCTTTTTAACAATACTTATTTCTCAATTTTGTCTGAAAATACATCAGTTTTGGCGAAAAAAGCCATGTGCAAGGCTTTAAATGCCATGTTTTTTCAGTTCTGCATCCATCTGTATCTGCAGTTCCTTTGCCTTCTCTGCTGCGACGGTGGCGAAGTCTTCGCCGTTAGAAGCGTAGATGATGCCACGTGAACTGTTGACGAGTAGTCCGCAGTCAGCGTTCATACCATACTTGCATACTTCCTCAAGCGAACCACCCTGAGCACCAACACCAGGAACGAGCAGGAAGTGGTCTGGGACAATCTTGCGGATATCCTCGAACATACGGCCTTGAGTAGCACCTACAACATACATCATGTTCTCTTTGTCACCCCACTGCTGAGATGTGCGTAGTACCTTCTCAAACAGACGCTCACCGTCCTTGTCTTCTGTGAGCTGGAAGTCGTGGCTACCCTTGTTGCTGGTCAGAGCGAGCAGGATAACCCACTTGTCCTTGTAGCCGAGGAATGGTGTTACGCTGTCTTCGCCCATGTACGGAGCCACGGTGAGCGAGTCGACATCGTACTCGTCGAAGAATGTGCGAGCATACATAGCACTTGTGTTGCCGATATCGCCACGCTTTGCGTCAGCCACGATGAAGTGGTTGGGATAGTTTTCCTTCAAGTACTTGATGGTCTTCTCAAAAGAGATGAGTCCCTTCACGCCGAACGCCTCGTAGAATGCGAGGTTAGGCTTGTACGACACGCAGTAGTCGGCGGTTGCGTCGATGATGGCCTTGTTGAAAGCGAAGATTGGATCCTCGTCGTTGAGGATGTGCTGAGGCACCTTCTTCAAGTCGGTGTCAAGACCTACGCAGAGGAATGAGCGCTTTGTCTTTATCTGGTTTACTAATTCTGATCTGTTCATAGTAATTGTTTTTTATAAATTGATTTTTACAATTCATTCTCTTTCATCTTCTCCGCATTCTCTGCCACGGTGAGTGCGTCAATCATCTGCTGGATGTTTCCGCCCATGAAGCCCGGGAGGTCGTACACGGTCATGCCGATGCGATGGTCGGTGACACGGCCCTGTGGGAAGTTGTATGTACGTATCTTTGCAGAGCGGTCGCCGGTAGAGACGAGAGTCTTACGGCGGTTGGCAATGTCGTCAACGTATTTCTGGTGCTCCTTGTCATAGATGTATGTACGCAGACGTGCAAGTGCTCTCTCCTTGTTCTTAGGCTGGTCGCGGGTCTCGGTACACTCGATGAGAATTTCCTCAACCTCGCCAGTGTTAGGGTTCTTCCACATGTAGCGGGCACGTACACCAGATTCTACCTTGTTCACGTTCTGTCCACCTGCGCCTGAAGAGCGGAAGGTGTCCCACTTGATTTCGCCCTCGTTGATATTTACCTCGAATGGGTCTGCCTCAGGAAGTACGGCTACGGTTGCTGCAGAGGTCTGCATACGTCCGTTCGACTCGGTAACAGGCACACGCTGTACGCGGTGAACGCCCGACTCATACTTCAGTGTGCCGTACACGTTGTCGCCACTTACTGCGAAGCAGATTTCCTTGAAGCCGCCTACAGCGCCTTCGCTCTCGCTTGTGACAGACACTGTCCAACCCTTCGACTCGCAGTACTTCTTGTACATCATGAATATTTCGCCAGCAAAGAGACAAGCCTCGTCGCCACCCGTACCGGCACGAATCTCCATCTGTACGTTCTTAGCGTCCTCGGGATCTTTCGGTACAAGAGCTATCTTTATTTCTTCCTCGAGTTTTGGCTGGAGTTCTTCGTTTGTGGCGAGCTCCTCACGTGCCATCTCCTTCATCTCCGCATCCTGCTCGTTCATGATGATATCCTTAGCCTCGGCAATGCCGTTAAGACAATTGATATACTGCTGACGGAGTTTCATAATGTCCTCAAGGTCTTTATACTCCTTTGTCAGTTTCACGTAACGCTGCTGGTCGGCGATTACAGAAGGGTCGGTAATGAGGGTTGATACTTCCTCATAACGTGCCTCCAGTCCGTCGAGTTTTTCTAATATATTATTGTTTTCTGCCATTTGTCAAATTTAATGTTGAGATGGTGTTATGTTGTTATGGTGAGGTGTTGTGGTGTTGTTATGGTGAGGTGTTGTGGTGTTGTTATGTTGAGATGTTGAGGTGTTGTGGTGTTGTTATGTTGAGATGTTGAGGTGTTGTGGTGTTGTGGTGTTGAGGTGTTGAGATGTTGTGGTGTTGTTATGGTGAGATATGTCAACACCTCAACATCTCACCACATCACCATCTTATCTCACCACCTCACCACCTCAACATAACAACTTCTTATTAATATTCGAACTCTCCGTATTCAGACTTTATGAGGAGCGAGCGTTCGCCCTCTTCGATGCGTCCTACGATCTGTGCGTCGATGTTGAAGCTCTTGCTTATTGCAATAACCTGCTCAGCAACCTCTGGACGTACGTAAATCTCCATGCGGTGACCCATGTTGAACACCTTGTACATCTCCTTCCAGTCGGTGTGGCTCTGCTCCTGAATGAGACGGAACAGTGGTGGGATAGGGAACATGTTGTCCTTGATTACGCGACAATTTTCGCCAACGAAGTGCAGCACCTTGGTTTGTGCACCGCCAGTGCAGTGAACCATGCCATGTATTTCTGGACGCAGCTCGTCAAGCAGGCGCTTGATGACAGGAGCGTATGTGCGTGTCGGCGAGAGAACGAGCTGTCCGGCTGTGACCGGTGCACCCTCTACTTTGTCGTCAAGACGGCAGCCGCCGCTATATACGAGTTCTTCTGGTACAGCGTGGTCGTAGCTTTCCGGATACTTCTCGGCGAGATACTTCGAGAACACGTCGTGGCGAGCGCTGGTGAGTCCGTTAGACCCCATACCGCCGTTGTATTGCTTCTCGTATGTAGCCTGACCAAATGAAGCCAAACCTACGATTACGTCGCCAGGGCGGATGTTTGCGTTGTCAATGACATCGCTGCGTTTCATGCGACAAGTAACGGTAGAGTCAACGATGATAGTGCGCACAAGGTCGCCAACGTCGGCAGTCTCACCGCCTGTAGCGTAAACGCCTACACCCATTTTGCGCAAGTCCTCGAGGAGTTCGTCGGTGCCGTTTATTACAGCCGAGATAACCTCACCCGGGATAACCATCTTGTTGCGTCCGATAGTGCTCGAAACGAGGATGTTGTCCACTGCGCCCACGCAGAGCAGGTCGTCGGTGTTCATAACGATAGCGTCCTGAGCCACGCCTTTCCATACGCTGAGGTCGCCGGTTTCCTTCCAGTACATGTAGGCGAGCGACGACTTTGTGCCAGCACCGTCGGCGTGCATGATGTTGCAGTATTCGGGGTCGCCACCGAGGATGTCGGGGATGATTTTGCAGAATGCCTGCGGATAGAGACCCTTGTCGATGTTCTTGATGGCGTTGTGTACGTCTTCTTTAGCTGCGCTTACGCCGCGCATCATGTATCTGTTAGATGTGTCCATATTGTGAGTTTTGAATTTTTATTTCTGAGTTTTGATTTATTTTCTACGGTGATTTATTGCTTATGGCAACCCTATTTTTAGGGCTATTCATTGCAATGCCAGAAGTCCCAGCTTGCGAATGCCTGCAGCAACAGCATCTCCAGTCCGTTCTTGGTATTGGCCCCGTAGCGTGCGCCTTTCTTCATAAAAAGCGTTTCGTCCGGATTGTAGATGAGGTCGTAAAGTATGGTGTGGCAATCCATTGCCTCGTAAGGCAGGTCGGGGCAGGTATCTGCCTTCGGGTACATGCCAAGTGGGGTGCAGTTGACTATGACGTTGTACTCCTTAATCAGTTCTGGTGTCACCTCCTCGTATGTTATGCAGCCAGGCTTCTTCGTACGACTCACAAATAGTGTCTCAAGTCCGAGCGATTTGAGACCGTAGTTGATGGCGAGCGAAGCACCGCCAGTGCCGAGTATGAGTGCCTTCTTATGGTAAGGTTCGAGCATTGTCTCGATGCTACGTGTGAAGCCGATTACGTCACTGTTAAATCCCTTCAGTATAACGTTTTTATTCTTGTGTGTCACACGTATGACGTTGACCGCACCGATAGCGCGTGCTTCGGGGCTAAGGTCGTCGAGGTAGGGTATTACCTGCTGCTTGTAGGGGATAGTGACGTTGAGTCCGCACAGTTCTGGGTTTGATGCGAGTATCTCTTTCAAGTCCTCTATCTGCGGAATCTCATAGTTGATGTAACGAGCGTTGATACCCTCGTTGGTAAACTTCTCGTTGAAGTAGCTGATGGAGAAGGAATGTCCCAGTGGGAAACCGATTAAACCGTACTTGTCCATAGTGTGAATGTTGAGATGGTGATGGGGTGAGGTGTTGATGGGGTGAGGTGTTGATGGGGTGAGGTGTTGAGATGGTGAGGTGTTGACGGGGTGTTGACACTTTACTTTGTTGCGAGATAGAGCGTGCAGATGCCGAGTGTCATTCGCTTGAACGAAGCTTCAGCGAAGCCTGCCGCTTTCAGTATCTCCACCATTCGCTCGCCTTGTGGAAACGCCTCGATGGTAGCCGTGAGGTAAGAGTAAGCCATACTGTCGCCAGAGATGAGTCGTCCGTATACTGGTAGCACTGTGTGCGAGTAGATCTTGAACAGCTGCTTCATTGGAAAGCTAACGGGTGATGTCAGCTCCACGATGCAGAGGTGTCCGCCTGGCTTCAGCACTCGGCACATCTCGCGCAGTCCTTGATCGAGGTTCTGGAAGTTGCGTATGCCGAAAGCCGCAGTCACAGCGTCAAATGTGTTGTCTGCGAACGAGAGTGCCATGCAGTCTTCCTTGGCGAACGATATCACGTTGTCGAGCTTTAGTGTATTCACCTTCTGCCTACCCACGTTCATCATTCCCTCGCTGATATCGGTGCCTGTCACCTTCGTCGGCTTCAGTATCTGTGCCGCCTGTATGGCGAAGTCGCCCGTGCCCGTAGCTATGTCAAGAATGCTTTGTGGTTTGTAAGCCTTCAGTCGGTTGAGAGCTTTCTTGCGCCACAGCTTGTCAATGTTCCACGACAGGCGGTGGTTGAGCTTGTCATACGAGTGTGCGATGTTGTCGAACATCAGTTCCACCTGCGCCCCTTTTTCTTCTTTGTCGTTGTAGGGCTTTATCTTTTCCTGTCCGTAAACCATTGTTGTTGTTCGTTATATTTCACCTATCGCTACATTTTGCGAAGCGATGTCTTGGTGTATATGATAATATGTATGTATATATAATAATGTAGGGTGTAGAATATCAGATGTCGGTGAACCAAGTCTCCAACATCCAATATTCTGCACCCATTATGTATTGCTACTTACGTGTAGCGAGGTAGTCGGCTACGTTCTTTTCGATGCGCGCTGCGATGTCACCCTCTTCAACGGTCTTGTCGAACTTCTCGCCAGTGATGTGCTCGTAGAGTTCGATATAACGTTCGCTTACGCTCTCTGCATATTCGTCTGTGATTTCGGGCATTGTCTGTCCGGGTTCGTTCATAAAGTCATGCTCGATGAGCCACTGGCGTACAAACTCCTTCGAGAGCTGCTTCTGTGGTAAGCCCTTCTCAAACTTCTCCTCGTAGCCGTCAGCATAGAAGTAGCGTGAAGAGTCGGGAGTGTGAATCTCGTCAATGAGATATACCTTACCATCGCGCTTGCCGAACTCGTACTTAGTGTCAACGAGGATAAGACCGCGCTGTGCAGCCATCTCCTGTCCGCGCTGGAAGATACGACGTGTGTAGTCTTCCATTACAGCGTAGTCCTCAGCACTTACGATGCCCTGAGCGATGATTTCCTCTTTAGATATATTGAGGTCGTGACCCTCATCAGCTTTTGTTGTCGGAGTGATGATAGGTTCTGGGAATCGCTGGTTTTCCTTCATACCCTCTGGCAGCTTAACGCCGCAAAGCTCGCGGCATCCCTCTTTGTATGCGCGCCAAGCTGAGCCTGTAAGGATAGAGCGGATGATCATTTCAACTCGGAAACCCTCGCATTTCAAACCAACAGTAACCATTGGGTCTGGTGTAGCGAGTTTCCAGTTGGGGCAGATGTCTGTTGTAGCATCAAGGAACTTGGCTGCAATCTGGTTCAGAACCTGTCCTTTGAACGGAATGCCCTTTGGTAGGATTACGTCAAACGCAGAGATTCTGTCGGTTGCTACCATTACGATCACGTCGTCGTTGATGTCATACACGTCGCGAACTTTTCCGTGATACACGTTTTTCTGACCTTCGAAATGAAAATCGGTCTTTGTAAGTGCTTTCATAACTATTTTAAATTTTGAGTTTTGTCGTGAGCCTCATTTTGAGTTTTGTCGTGAGCGTCGTATGCATTCACGATGCGTGTCACAAGCTTATGTCTTACGATGTCTTTCTGTCCGAGTTTTACGAAGCCGATGCCTTCCACGTCCTTCAGTATGTCGAGTGCTTCGGTGAGTCCGCTCTTCTGTCCGCGTGGCAGGTCTATCTGCGTCATATCGCCAGTGATAATCATCTTTGTGTTCCATCCCATACGGGTGAGAAACATTCTTATCTGTGCCGGTGTAGTGTTCTGCGCCTCGTCGAGTATCACTACGGCATCGCTAAGCGTGCGGCCTCGCATGAAGGCGAGCGGAGCTATTTGTATGATGTTCTTCTCCATCATATCCTGCAGCTTCACTGCAGGGAGCATGTCTTCCAATGCGTCGTATAGCGGTTGCAGATACGGGTCGATTTTGTCCTTCATGTCGCCAGGTAGAAAGCCGAGTTTCTCGCCAGCTTCTACAGCTGGACGCGAGAGTATAATCTTGCGTATAGTTTTCTCCTTCAGTGCGCGTACCGCGAGGGCTATGCTTAGGTAGGTCTTACCGGTTCCGGCTGGACCTGTAGCGAATATCATGTCGTTCTTCTCGTAAGCATCCACGAGCTGTTGCTGGTTCTCGCTTTTGCACTTAATCGGTTTGCCCGATATGTTGTAGACGATAACGCCCTTCACGCTGTCGGCTTTTGTCTGCTTGCCCTTGACGATGTCGAGAATGTCCTCATCGTTGATGTTGTTGAACTTCAGTACATGACGGCGTATTTTCTCCACGTTTTCTTCGAAGGCTGCCATCTCCTCCTCGTCACCGAGCACGCGTATCACGTTGTCGCGTGCCACTATGCGCAGCTTGGGATAGAGCGATTTTATTATCTGCAGATGCCCATTGCCAACACCGTAGAACACTACGGGGTCGATATCCTCTAATATGATATGTCTTTCTATCAAAATATTCAGTGTACGATTTTGGATGCAAAGTTAATGAAAATAGGAGATAATACAAAATAATCAACAATAAAAACAAGAGCACATGTTTTGTATTTTCCTCGATTTTGTCTAAATTTGCAGTCATTATGATGAATATTTCTTCTAAAAGATACTTACAGGGTTTTGGCGTGACGGTTGTTTTGCTTGCCATGTTGCGTTGCGCCTACCCCGAAGTGGCATCTTCGCCAGCAAGCAATGTCGCAGTAGCAGATAGTTCTGTCGTTGCTGATAGCATGACGGTAGCTGATAGCGCAAAAGCAGTCTTGGCTTCGTCGACAACCGCAATCTCAAAGAAAGATGTGGCGAGTGTGCCGACGTTATCTCCCAAGCCGTTGGGTCGTCCCTCGCGCTTCTTCGCTGCCGACGGCACTCCAGTGAAGAACCGCATATATAGTGTGCCTCATTTTGGCAATACCTTTCCCGATCAGAATGATGTACAGCTTGCTGCTGCAACTCGTCATGGTGTGAAGGCAGTCATCGACCGTGCTGATGCCGAGCGGCGTAAGTCGGAGTTAGTGTATGTGGGCAGCAATCCGTTCTATCACATTGACGACCGTATGCGTAGCAGCATACCTTATCTTGTGCCACGTGCTGCGATATTGTTGCAGGACATTGGCAAGAGTTTCTTTGACAGTTTGCAGACTAAGCAGATACCGCTACACAAGGTTATTGTGACATCGGTGCTGCGCAGTAAGGCTGATGTGCAGAAATTGCGTCGCCGCAACTCTAACGCCACCGAGAACTCGTGCCATCTCTACGGCACTACGTTCGACATCTGCTACAACCGCTACCACACCGTGGAGGACCCCGACGGACCGCGCCGCCGACAGGTGCGCAACGACACGCTGAAGTGGGTGCTCTCTGAGGTGCTCCGCGATATGCGCGAGCAGAAGCGTTGTCTCGTTAAGTACGAGGTTAAGCAGGGATGCTTCCACATCACGGTGAATTGAGATGTTGAGGTGTTGAGGTGTTGAGGTGTTGATATGGTGACATTTGTGTAGGAGGGTATGGCATCCTGCCATACCCACGCAGCCACAAGATGTAATGATATCGCAGCCACAAGGTGTAATGATATCGCAGTCCACAGGATGCATAGCCCTTTCCTCCCATGCTATTTTATAAAAACTTGAAACGATGGAAATAGAACCGGTAGCTTTTTTCCGTTCGCCCTTTGCCACTAAGTTCGGCATACCGAAGCAGAGCGGACTTGCCGACACGCTGCGCGGAACGATAGAGTTCGTACCGAAGTACCGCAACGCCGATGCGCTGCGCGGCATGGAAGACTTCGACTATCTGTGGCTCGTGTGGGAATTCTCTGCCAATCGGCATGAGGCGACAAGCCCCGTTGTGCGTCCGCCCCGTCTTGGCGGCAACACTAAGATGGGTGTCTTTGCTACTCGTTCGCCTTTCCGCCCCAACCGCTTAGGACTCTCTTCCGTGCGCATCGACCGCATTGACTATGATGCAGCCAACGGACCGCTCATCCATGTTCTTGGTGCCGATCTCATGAACGGCACACCTATCTATGACATAAAGCCTTACGTCACTTATGCCGACTCGCATCCCGATGCTCGCAGCGGTTTTGTCGATACCACTGCCACGCGCCGTCTGCACGTCGTTTTTCCCGATTGTTTGGCTAAGGGGTTCGCGGCCGAAGAACTTGCCTCGCTCAAGAAAGTGCTCGCGCTCGACCCTCGTCCGCAGTATCACGACAACCCAACGAAGGTGTACGGCATGGAGTTCGCACGTCGCGATGTGCGCTTTCGTGTCGAGGGCGATAGGCTTGAAGTGGTGGAGATAAAATAATAGTTTGTGTAACAGATTGATTAAAAATATGGCGTTTTAATAATAAAAAAACTGTTTCTTGTTTTGTATTCTCTTCGTTTTGCATTACCTTTGGCGCGAATAATAATTAAAAATACAGATCTATGAAGAAATTCTTACTTTCAATTGCTGCCTTGGCTATGTCATTTGCAGCCAGTGCACAAGTGGATGTGCAGCACCAAAGAGTTGGTGTAGTGGAACAAAGTCCGTACTTCGCACAGCAAAGTGCGGTTGTACACAAAGCGGCAAAGAGAATAGCTGCCAACCAGCGTTGGGTGGGCTACTACAGTTCGGATGCTTTAGCTGCTGCACACAAGGGCATGGGCATCTACAATTATCCAGGAGACAACAAGGTTGCAATCTGTTTGTCTGAAGCTATTCTGAAACCATATGTAGGCAAGAATCTAGTTGGTCTGCGTTTCGGACTTTGTGAGGAAATAGGTAGCTCTTCGATTAGTCTTTATAAAAGTGCGTCATCTAAGCCGGGTGATGTATGCAGAAGTGCAAATGTAGAGAAATGTGTGATTGGTTGGAACGAGGTGAAGTTCAGCGAGCCTTATCTAATCAAGGCGGGCGAAGAACTGTATGCAGGTTACACTTATACTCAGTTTGATAGTAATACCGATACTAAGTCGTATCCGTTCTCTGCCGTAAAAGACGGCTTGGCTGACCAGCCTCTTTGGGTCTATTGCAAATTGGGCAATGATACAGGTTGGTACAACTTCAGTATGGGTGGTTATAACATAAGTATTCAGGTGCTTGTTGAGGGTGATTTTGCTGAATATGATGTGATGCCAAGCGATTTCGGAACCGTAAAGGGTGCTATCAATAGTAATGTTGAGACATCCGTAGAGTTTACAAACAACGCCGTAGAGGCAGTGAGCAGTCTCGACTATATTGTCAGTGTTGACGGTGTAGCAGGCAGCGAGCAACATGTCGCAATATCTCCATCGGTTGGATATAACAAAATCGGTACATTCAAGGTGAGCATACCATGTGGCAGCACAGAAGGTCTGAAGAATGTGAAGGTTGAAGTGACCAAGGTGAATGGTCATAAGAATGGTGGTGCAACCATTGTGGCTGAGGGCAAGCTCAGCGTTGCTGCCAATGTGTATAAGCGTAACCTGTGCATTGAGGAGTTTACTACAGAGCAGTGTGGCAACTGTCCGCGAGTGGCAGGATACCTGCACGAATACTTAGAGACAGCTGACCCCAATCGTGTGTTTGCTGTATGTCACCATGCAGGCTACTATACCGACTGGCTCACTAAGTCTTGCGACAAGACTCTCTTGTATCTCTACAACGATGGAGGAAGTACATTCGCACCAGCCATGATGTTCAACCGCGAGCCCGATTTCAAATCTACTTATGCGACGGGACAGAAAGATAATGTGGTGATACCGGGCAGTGCAACCGAAATAAGCAAATATGCCAGCAAGTATCTCGATAAAACAATGGCTGATGCCAAGCTCGACGTGTCTGTCGCATATAACGAAAGCGAAAGCAAGGCGGTGATTGTTGTTACTGGCGAATCGAACGATGCTTACGACAAGGAAAGCGCTCTGCTCACACTCTACCTGACGGAGGATAATGTAGAGGCAAAGGATCAATCAGGTGTTAGCTTTGGCACTACATACTACCATCAGCATGTGATACGTGACTTCAATAGTGCATGGGGTGCCCCTGTGACATGGGAAGGCAATAAGTTTAGCGCAACTTACGAGTTTGACGTTGATAGTGAATGGAAGAAGGACGACCTCAAGGTTGTGGCTTTCCTCAACAAGCACAGCACCAAGAGCCGTCTCGATAACCGCATTGAGAATGTAGCAGGAAAAAATCTTGTTCAGAATTCTACCTCTATCGAGAGCGTAGGCTCAGCCTACAACGTCGTTGAAGTGGCACGTTATAACGCAGCAGGTCAGCGTATCAGCGGCAAGCAGAAGGGCTTGAACATCGTGAAGCTCAGCAACGGCAAGACGTTGAAGATTATGGTGAAGTAAACATTTTATGATTTTATAAAAAAAGGAGGTCATTGACCTCCTTTTTTTGTTGTTTGCTGTTATGTAGTTTTACACACCATCAGCACCAATTCGTGAACTATTGCCATCCGCATCGGTCGGCGCAGACATGCGCATCGGTCGGCGCAGACATGCGCATCGGTCGACGCAGACATGCGCATCGGTCGGCGCAGACGTCCGCATCGGTCGACGCAGACATGCGCATCGGTCGACGCAGATGCTACTTCGTAATGTTTTACAAGTCTTTTAGCAGCACTTCGCGCTGACTGTTCAGATAAGTGTTGCGTTCGGCAATGATCTTCTTCCAAGCTGTAGACGATAGTTGCTTCACGTCGATGGTGAGCGACCACTTGCCCTGTGCCTCCATGCGGTCGATAAGTGTGCCCACGCTGAGACGTGTGATGCACTCGGCAGGTTGATAGAGTGATTCGCCATCCTTGTCGCCACCAGGTATTTCGGTGAGAATATTTATCTGCACGAGCTGATAGAGCAGGTCATTGACGATGCGGATTGGTATTCCGGTGGCGAGCTTCAACTTCAGAGCCGATAGCGGTTTGCCTCCTTCGCTGAAGTTGCGGCAGATGCGACTTGCGAGCACAAGGCTGAGCAGCATCTTGTAGCGGTGGCTAAGGTCTTCGGTCTTAGCCTTGAACGCATAGTCGTCCATGTTCTGATTGGCGTAGCATAGTTCTGCGCCGAACAGGCATATCAACCACGAAATCTGTATCCAGAGCATGAACAACGGCAGAGCTGCAAACGAGCCGTAGATGGCGTTGTAGCTGCTCACCCAAATCTGCGAGTGGATGTAGAAGAGCTGCAGTCCCTGCATGGCTACGCCGGCGAGTATTCCGGGCACGAGCGCGCAGCTCAGCTTCACCTTTGTGTTGGGCATGAAGAGATAGAGAGCGATGAACACGCCCGACATGAGGACGTAGGGCAAGAGCTGCAAGAAGAACTGCGCCAACGAGCCTATTACCATCGTGTCTTCTATCTGCTTGAAGATGGTGGCGAAGAAGATGCTTATACCCGAGGTTATCACAATCACTACGGGCATGAGCAGCAGCATCGACGTATAGTCGGTGATGGTACGGAACATGCTGCGTGGCTTCTTCGCCTGCCAGATATCGTTGAACGTGCGTTCGATGTTGCTGATAAGCATGATGACGGTGAAGAGCATGAAGAGCAAGCCGATACCGAGGAATAGTCCGCTCTTGGTGTGTACAAGGTACGAGTTGACGAAGCCGATGATTATCTCCGACACCTGCGGCTGACTTGAGAACGACTCTCTGAACCACTCTTCGATGTATTTGTTGTAGCCGAAGCCACGTGCTATGCCGAACACCACGGCGAAGATGGGTACAATGGCGAGCAGGGTGGAGTAGGTGAGGGCAGCTGCCGCACTGGTTATGCGCTTTGTGGTAGTGAACTCTATGGCGAGCAGCAGTTTCTTCAAGATGCTGTAGAACAGAAATCGCATCTTCGACACATCGCCTTTGCCTATGCTCCAGATGTCTACCATGAGGAACGTGTATATATCTTTCAGTTTCTTCGTTATGTTCATTCGCTTGTTTGCTTTAGTAGTACGACATACAAAAAACGGAACTCACGAAACGCACATGCGTATTAGCGACTTGTGTGTTTCGTGAGTTCCGTATGTAGGTTAATCCTTATGCTGCAACGTCTTAGAACGGCAGGTCGTTAACGGGGTCAGCCTCTGGAGCCAGAGCTGTGGGCTGAGGAGCAGCTGGCTGAGGAGCCGGAGCCGCACCGAACACAGCACCCGGAACGATGCCTGCCTGTGCTGCGCCAACTGTTGCAGGGTCTACCTGGCGCACGTCGAAAGCGCGGATGCTATTGAACCAACGGCCCTGATATTCGCGAGCTTCTATATCGAACGATACTGTCACTTCCTGGCCTAACTGTATGTTGAAGCGGCTGATGCGCTCAGCACCGAACACGCTGAACGCCATCTTGCGTGGATACTGATCGTGTGTCTCTACCACGTATTCTTGAACTTTCCATTCGCCACGTGCGTTAGTACCTGTTTTTTCGGGCAGCACAGCGATTACTTTACCTTGTAATTCCATTGTCTATATTTTATTTTAATTTGTGTGATAAAAGCTAAGAGGTTTGTCCTTTGGTTTGCGAAATTAATAAAAATGTAGCGAAACAAGAAACTTTTGAATGAGTTTTTGTCGTAGTCGGATATTTTTTAGTAAATTTGCCTGAAAATAATGTACTAACAAGAAAACAAAAAAAGTATAATCAAAAAAGCTAAATATCAATGCAATTCACATTATCAAGTGGCGCACTTAACGCCCGTCTCCAAACGCTCGCAAGAGTAATTAACAGCAAGAACACTCTGAGCATTCTTGATTGTTTCCTTTTTGAAGTAGCAAACAACGTTCTGACTGTAACTGCCAGCGATTCTGAAAACGTGATGCAGTCTACGATAGAGCTTACTGAGTGCTCTGGCGATGGCAAGTTTGCATTGTCTAATCGCACTATACTCAACGCCGTAAAGGAACTGCCGGAGCAGCCGCTTGGCTTCAACGTCAACGAGAACGACTTCACTGTAGAAATTGACTATCTCAATGGTTCGTTCAAGCTGACCGCACAGCCTGCCGACGATTTCCCAATGATGCAGGAGGTTGACGGCGATGTCACTTCGCTCGTTATGGATTCTAATCTTTTTGCAGAGAACCTCTCGCGCTCGCTCTTCGCTACAGCGCAGGACGAAATCCGTCCGGTGATGGGTGGTGTCTACTTCGACCTCAATGCCGACAACCTCGCAGTTGTGGCTACCGACGGTCATAAGCTCGTGCGCAACCGCATCCTCACCATTAAGAGCGACGTACCCGCATCGTTCATCCTGCCGCAGAAGCCGGCACAGCTACTGAAGGGCGTGCTGCCGAAGTGCGATGGCGACGTTGTCGTGAAGTTCAACAGCAAGGGTGCCGAGGTGCGCTATGCAGACGGATGCCTCAACTGTCGCTTGATTGAGGGACGTTATCCCAACTACAACTCAGTAATTCCTACAGCTAACACCAACAGCATCAACGTTGACCGCAAATCGCTCATGGGTGCACTGAAGCGTGTGCTGCCGTTCGCAAGCGAGAGCAGTCAGCTCATCCGCTTCCACGTAGAGGCTCAGCGTCTGTGTCTCACAGCCGAGGATATCGACTTCGCTACAAGTGCTAAGGAGAGCGTAGCTTGCGAGTATAATGGTGCGAAGATGGACATCGGCTTCAAGGGCGGTGCTATCTACGAGATACTCAACAACATCGCAAGCGACGAGGTGACAATACAGCTTGCCGACCCAAGTCGTGCGGGCGTTGTTGTGCCTACCGTGCAGCCTGAGGGACAGGAAATCCTCATGCTTATCATGCCGATGCTGCTGAACGATTAATCGGGTTGACCAGTGCTTTGGCGGCTGATTAATGCTTTGAAGAAACAGCAAAAGATATTACTCTTTAGTTTATAGCCGCGCCATATTGGTGCGGCTAAATTCTTAAAACAACAACAATGAAACTCAATCTCACACGTCCACTTATCGTCTTCGACCTCGAAACAACAGGTCTCGACTTTATACGCGATCGTATAATACAGATATCATACATTAAAGTGTCGCCCGACGGCACAGAAGAGCGCGAAAACCTCTTTGTCAATCCAGAGAAGCCTATACCGCATGAGGTGGTGGAACTGACGGGCATCACCAACGACGACGTGAAGGATGCGCCTACGTTTAAGGTGTTGGCTCCGCAGCTCAGCGAGAAGTTCAAGGGCTGCGACTTCGCAGGCTACAACTCCAACCACTTCGACATTCCGATGCTTGCAGAGGAGTTCCTGCGTGCAGGCATCGACTTCGACTTCTCTAAGGTTCGACTCATCGACGCACAGACCATCTTCCACAAGATGGAGCGTCGCAACCTCGCTGCTGCTTATAAGTTCTATTGCGGCAGAAAGATGGAGGAAGACTTTACGGCGCATCGTGCCGACGAGGACACCGAGGCTACATATCGCGTGCTGATGGGCGAGCTCGACAAGTATGCGCCTGGCGTGCAGGAGGAGCCCGACCGTGTGTTGGAGAACGACATGGACTGCCTTGCCGAGTTCTCTAAGCAGAACGACAATGTCGATTTCGCCGGTCGCATCGTGTGGAAGCCGCTGGTTGGTGCCGACGGCAAGCCCGTGCTCGACGCCGACGGTAAGGAGCAGAAAGTGGAGGTGTTCAATTTCGGTAAGTACAAGGGACGTCCCGTTGCCGATGTGCTGCGCACCGACATCGGCTACTATAGCTGGATGATGGGCGGCGACTTCACCTTCAACACCAAGCAGGTGCTCACACGCATCCGCCTCAGAGGGTTCAATAAGTAATGTTGAGGTGGTGAGATGTTGAGAGATGTATGTTGTGATGTTGACATATCTCACCACCTCACCATTACACCACCTCACCTCACTATCACACCATTCTCACCACCTCACCATCTCACCATAACAACTATAAAACCATGCTAAAAGGCAAGAAAATAGTATTAGGCATAACCGGCTCCATCGCCGCCTACAAGTCGTGTCTGCTCATACGCGAGTTTGTGAAGCAGGGCGCAGAAGTACAAGTAGTGATTACGCCTGCAGGCAAGGAGTTCATCACTCCGATCACGCTCTCAGCACTCACGCACAAGCCCGTTGTCAGCGAGTTCTTCTCGCAGCGCGACGGCACATGGAACTCGCACGTCGACCTCGGACTCTGGGCTGACGCAATGGTCGTAGCACCTTGCACGGCGAGCACGCTCGGCAAGATGGCGCACGGCGTGGCAGACAACATGCTCATCACCACATACCTCTCTATGAAGGCACCCGTGTTCATTGCTCCGGCTATGGACCTCGACATGTATGCCCACCCGTCTACGCAGCAGAATATGCGCACATTAGCCTCATACGGCAATCACTTCATCGAGCCTGCAAGCGGATTTCTCGCGAGCGGACTCGAAGGCAAGGGACGCATGGAGGAACCGGAAGTGATAGCACGCCGCGTGTCTGAGTTCTTCGACCAGAACGACAGCAACAGTCCACTGAAAGGCAAGCGCGTCGTAATCACAGCCGGACCTACATACGAGAAGATTGACCCCGTGCGCTTCATCGGCAACTACTCAAGCGGCAAGATGGGTTTCGCTATCGCCGAGGAGTGTCGCCGCCGTGGTGCTGATGTTACGCTCGTAGCCGGTCCGGTCAGTCTGAAGTGCTCCGACGCAATCAATCGTGTGGATGTGGAGTCGTGCCGCGAGATGTACGACGCAGCTACCGAGGCGTTCCGAACGGCTGACGTAGCCATACTTGCTGCGGCAGTAGCCGACTATCGTCCGGCAGTACAGGCTGATCAGAAGATAAAGCGCAGCGAGGGCGACATGCAGATATCTCTCTCGCCCAACCCTGACATCGCAGCCACACTCGGACAGATGAAGACCGCACAGCAGACCATCGTGGCGTTCGCGCTCGAGACCAACGACGAGCAGGCTAACGCCGAGCGTAAGTTGCAGAAGAAAAATGCTGACTTCATCGTGCTCAACAGTTTGCGCAACGAGGGCACATGCTTCCGCACCGACGACAACCAGATAGAGATTATCGGTCGCGACTTCCGCCATGCCTATCCCAAGAAGTCGAAGGCGGACACCGCTGTCGACATCGTCAACGAGCTGGAGCGAGTGATAGGAGGCTATGGCATCCTGCCATAGCCACGCATCCCCAAAGTGATTGATAGGAGGCTATGGCATCTTGCCATAGCCACGCACCCATGAGAACTTGTTAATAGGGAGGCAGCGTGGGTATAGCAAGATGCCATACCCTCCTAAAGAGTAAAACTTCTCATTTTAAAGAATATGAAAAAGCGCTATATAGTTAGAATGGTTTGCGCTGCGTTGCTGTTGCTCGCTTTTGTCGCAGGAACACAGGCGCAGGAGCTGAACGCACGTGTAAAGATCAACCACAACCAGATTCAAGGCACCGACAATTCGGTGTTCGAGGAGCTGGAGCAGACCCTCACGCAGTTTATCAACGAACGCCAGTGGACCAGTCTGCAGTTTCAGAAGAACGAGCGCATCGCGTGCAACTTCAACATCACCGTGACGGCGTACGACAACAGTACGAACGTCTTCACGTGCAAGGCAGTGATACAGGCGAACCGTCCCGTGTATAACTCTACGTACACCACCACTATCTACAACAACACCGACAACGACTTCAACTTCGAGTACGCACAGTTCGACCAGTTGCAGTTCAACGAGGAGCAGGTGGACAATCAGCTCACGGCACTCATCGCCTACTACGCTTACCTCATCATTGGCATTGATCTCGATACGTTCTCGCCGATGGGTGGCGAGGACATTCTGCAGCGGTGCATGAACCTTGCCAACAACGCGCAGAACCTCAACTTCCCGGGATGGAAGGCGTTCGACAACGGACGCAACCGCTTTGCCATCATCAACGACTATCTTGAGGGTGCTATGAAACCGTTCCGCCAGTTGCAGTACGACTACTATCGCACGGGTCTCGACGAGATGGCGACGAACGTGGAGCGCGGACGCGGCAACGTGACCACTGCGCTCGAAACCGGTCTGAAGAAGTGTCACGAAGACCGTCCGCTCAGTATGCTGCCGCAGATATGGACAGACTATAAGCGCGACGAGCTTACCAATATATATAAAGGTAAGGGCACGCAGAAGGAAAAAGAAACCGTCTACGACATTCTCTTCTCTATCAATGCAAGTCAGAATTCGGCTTGGGAGAAGATAAAGGAGTAGACACACACATACATAACCCATAACTATTGTTTATGTTAAAGAAACTCGATATACGCAACTTCACACTTATCGACCATCTTGAGATGATGCTCTACCCTGGCTTCTCCGTCATTACGGGCGAAACCGGTGCCGGAAAGAGCATCGTCATTGGTGCAATAGGATTGCTGCTTGGCAACCGCGCCGATGCGAAGCAAGTGAAGCGTGGTTGCGACAAGTGCATCATTGAGGCAACGTTCGACCTTAGTATCTACCACTCAGACGTGCTGAAAGGCTTCTTCGAAGAGAACGACCTCGACTACGAGCCGGAGGAGTGTCTGCTGCGTCGCGAGGTGAACGCTAATGGCAAGAGTCGCGCCTTCATCAACGATACGCCTGTGACACTCGCCCTTATGCGCGAGCTCGGCGAGCAGCTCATCGACGTGCACAGCCAGCATCAGAACCTGCTGCTCAGCAAGGAGGACTTCCAGCTGAACGTTGTGGACATCATTGCGCACGATCGTCAGCAGCTTGCCGACTATCGTGCGGCGTTTGCCGAGTTGCGTTCGGCGCAGCACCGCCTTGCCGAGTTGCGCGAGCAGATAGCCACGAGCCGCGACAACGAGGACTTCCTGCGCTTTCAGCAGAAGGAACTTAGCGAGGCAAAACTCACTTTGGGCGAGCAGGAACAGTTGGAGCAGGAGTCGGAGCTGATGAGCCACGCCGAAGACATAAAGCGTGCGCTTCACGATGCCGACTACGGACTCTCGGGCGACGACACGGGCATCGTGAACCTCACGCGCTCCATCGTCACACAGCTGCGTAGCGTAGCCGATGTCTACCCCGAAGCGCAGGAGCTTGCAGAGCGCCTCGACGGCTGTTTCATAGAGTTGAAGGATATCTCGCAGGAGATAGCCTCGAAGATGGACGACGTGGAGTACGACCCGCAGCGCTTCAACCTCATCACCGAACGCCTCGACCTCATCTACACGCTTCAACAGAAGTTCCACGTGCAGACTGTCGACGAGTTGCTCGACCGCCTCAATACTCTTAATGCGCAGCTCTCCAACATCGACAACTCCGACGAGCAACTGCAGGAGCAGGAGCAGGAGGTGGCACGTCTGCACGCTGTATGCGTGGAGAAAGCAGCCGTGCTCACCGATATGCGACGCAAGTCGGCTACGCTCGTCGAGCAGGAACTGTCGAAACTGCTCGTTCCGCTTGGCATACCAAACGTGCGCTTCAAGGTGGATGTGTCGACTGCCGACCTCTCCGCCACGGGTGCCGACAAGGTGATGTTCCTCTTCAGTGCCAACACTAGCACCGACATGCAGCCCGTGTCGCAGGTGGCGTCGGGCGGCGAGATAGCGCGTGTCATGCTCTCGCTGAAGGCGATGATAAGCAAGGCCATCGGTCTGCCCACAATCATCTTCGACGAGATTGACACCGGCGTGAGTGGTAGAGTGGCAGAGCAGATGGCACACATCATGCACGATATGGGTGCTGCCAACCGACAGGTGCTCTGCATAACCCACTTGCCGCAGATTGCTGCTGCCGGCTCCACCCACTATAAGGTGGCGAAGCATGAGACGGAGCAGGGCACGGTGTCTACGATGACGCAGCTCACCGACGAACAGCGCATCACGGAGATTGCGCAGATGCTCTCTGGTAGTGATGTGTCGCAGGCTGCTATCGACAACGCCAAGTCGCTTTTAGCATTATAGGAGGCTATGGCATCCTGCCGTAGCCACGCATCCATAAAGCATAGGAGGATATGGCATCCTTGCCATAGCCACGCATCCATAAAGCATAGGAGGCTATGGCATCCTTGCCATAGCCACGCACCAAGCAGTTAACGGAAGGCAGCGTGGGTATGGCAAGATGCCATACCCTCCTAAGAGTTACAAATTTGTTAATAAATAAAACAATGAACAGAATATTATCAACAATCCTAATTTCGCTGCTCTGCCTCTGCGGAGCGATGGCGCAGCCGGCGGCTGTGAAGAATGTGGCAAAGTCGGTGTTTGCGCTTAAGGCATACGATGCAGAGGGCAAGCAGATAGCTACAAGCAACGGAGTGTTCCTCTCAGCCGACGGCATAGCAGCCTGTCCGTGGTCGGCAGTGCGCGAAGCCTCGCGTGTGGAAGTAGTCGACTTCAACGGAAAGACCTATCCCGTGACGCATATCCTCGGTGCTAACGAGCTTTATGACGTGTGTCGTGTGCGTGTGGATATGCCGAAGGCTGTGGCTGCCACCATCGCCACCGCTGCTGCTGCAAAGGACAGCAAGCTGTGGCTCGTGGAGACCGCCGACCGCCGTACACAGACCACGCAGTACGAGGTTGACAAGGCGGAGACCTTCATGGAGAAGTACGCCTACTACGTGTTCGGCTACAACAACCACAAACCCACACAGGGTGCTACCTTCGTCAACGAGAAGGGACAGGTGGTGGGACTCATGCAGCAGTCGGCGCGTTCGCTCTACGCCAACGCCGTCGACGTGCGCTTCATCTCGACACTCGCTGCGAGCCACCTCGATATTAACAACTCGCTCTATGCCAAGACCTCGCTGCGCCTCACCTTGCCTGCCGACAAGCAGAACGCTCTGCTCATGGTGATGTTGGCTGCTGAGTGTCAGGACACAGCAAAGTATGCTGGCTACCTCAGCGACTATATCCAACACTTCCCGAAGGAGGTTGACGGCTATGCTACGAGTGCGCTGCAGAAGTCTACTTATGGCGACTGGCAAGGTGCTGATGCTGATATGCAGACCGCCCTCAAGCTTGCTGCCGACAAGGCTGAGGCTCACTCGGAGTATGCTCGTGTGATGTATCAGAAGCTCATCTACAGTGCCGACACCACCTTCACGGCTTGGACCTTTGAGCGTGCACTGGCGGAAGCAGAGAAGGCGTACAGCCTCAATCCGCAGCCGCAGTACTTGCACCGCATGGCGCAGATAAAGTTCTCGATGGGCGACTATGGCGACGCATGTGAGAAATTCTTGAGTTTGGCGAAGAAGGACATGCCAACGAGCGAGGTATATTTCGAGGCAGCGCAGTGCAAGACACAGCTTGGTGCTCCGAAGGCGGAGGTGCTGGAGCTACTTGACAGTTGCGTGGCAGTTGCTCCGCGCCCACTCACCAATCTGTCTGCGCCCTACGTGTTGGCACGTGGTCAGCTGTACGAGCAGATGGAGGAATACCGCAAGGCGATCGTCGACTACAACACCTACGACACGCTGGTGTATGGCAGAGCAAACGCTGCCTTCTACTATGCTCGTCATAAGTGCGAAGTGGCAGTGCACCAGTACAAGCAGGCTCTCGACGACCTTGCGCACGCTGCATATATAGGTGGTGCAGATGCTCCGCTCTATATCGCCGAGCTAGCTTCGTTGCAGCTGCGTGTGAACATGAACGAAGAGGCTGTCAAGACCTCCGACCTCTGCTTGCAGCTCACGCCCGACAATACCGATGCCTACATAATAAAAGGCCTCGCACTTGTGCAGCTGAAGCGCAAGAACGAGGCTATGGAGTGCTTTAATAAGGCAAAGGAATTAGGCGACGACCGCGCCGAGGGATATATCAAGAAGTATAAATAGGAGGGTATGGCATCCCTGCCATACCCACGCACCCACAAGGCATAGGAGGCTATGGTATCCCTGCCATAGCCACGCACCCATAAGGTGATTGATAGGAGGCAGCGTGGGTATGGCAGGGATGCCATACCCTCCTATAATATGTTAATTAAACGTTATGCACGCTGGTATTGTCGTCATGCGCTGTGGCATGAACGGACAGCCGTAGAAAATCATCTGCAGTTCATCAGTACGAGTCTTGTATTGTGATCCGATTACTACCTTCTTCAGTGCTTTACAATTTTTGAAAGCAAACATTTCTACCTCTACGCGTGAGGGCAGCGATACGGAGGTGATGCGGTTGCATCCCTCGAAGGCACTGCTCTCAATGCTCTTCAGACTCGTGGTTACAGGCACGCTTGTGAGGGCTGTGTTCTTAAAGGCATTCTGATCGATTACCGCCACCGATTGTGGCAGACTGATGTTTGTGAGTGCCTTGCAGTCTTCAAACGTGCTCATATCTATCTTTGTGATGTTCTGTGGCAGCGTTACCTTTGTGAGTGCTTTGCATCCGAAGAACAGGGCGTTAGGCAACTTCTCCAGGCGCACGGGCAGTGTTACTTCTGTCAGTGCTGTGCACATGGAGAAGGCACTATTTCCAATCTTTGTGACACTGTTGGGTACGGTGATGCTTGTAATCGCAGGCATACTGTGGAAGGCGTAGCTATCTATCATGGTCACCGTCGATGGTATGTTGATGGAAGTGATGCGTGTGCGAGAGAATGCGTGTGAGCCGATTGTTTTCAGTCCGGGTGAGAGTGTCACCGATTTTATTTTCATATCGGCAAAGGCAGCAGATCCGATTTCGGTCACCTTTAGTGTGCGGCCGGCGTAGCGCACGGTGGAAGGTACGGTGTAGTCTTTGCCAATCGACTCGTCGTTGTCTACGCCGATTAGCCGTGCATTATTGCGTTGAGAGTTCAGCTCGAACCACATCTCGCCAATCTGCATTCTGTTTCCCCATGACGAGTTGCCCTCGTACACTCTCACCGAAACCTCTTTCGTGGTGCGGTTGATACTTTTGAGGTATGCCACGGTTTCGCTATTGAGCAAAGGGTAGAGGGGCGAATAGTCTGACTGCATGGTTCGCTTGAATGCGTCCTCCTCCAATGGTTCTGCAGGTGTGTAGTCGTCTTCGTTTTCGCTGTCGGCGTTGTTGAGGTAATGAACGGCATTGTCGAGTGCTCCTATGCGGTCGTTTACTTCACTGTTGAGTAGTTCGCGTCGTACAAGCACAGTCTCGCACGAGGCTTTGCCGGATGTGACCAATTTGTTTATCATCTTCGATTCGGCTATGAGGCTGGCGTTGTCGAGCTCTATGACCTGAGGTAGGGCATCGAACCATGCAGGCTGTTTAGAGCATTGCGTTGGAGGCTGCGGTGTGTTGAAGGCTTTACGTCCTAACCATGTCTTTATGCCGAGTCCTTTGTAGAGCTTGATGGTGATCGTCTTGTGTGCCGGCTCGAAATCGGCTTGGTTTCGGGTTGACGGGCGGCGGTTGGCGTTGGTACGTGCTCGCTGTGTGCTACGGTTCTGGGTGATGGTTCTGTTGCCCGATCTGTTAGCACTGGTGTTGTTTTGGGGTGCTTCGTTAGCGTTTCCAACAGCATCCATCACCTCCTTTACGGGCTTGGGTGCTGCCTCTTTAATGATTTGTGTTCCTTTGTTCTTAATCTTTTTAAGGAAACTCTGTGCTGATACCTGGGTGGTGCCCATCGTCAGACAGAGGGTAGACAAGAACAGTAGTCGTCTTGTGTTCATAAAGCTTTGTTGGTTTTTATTATTGTTATTGATGTTATTTTGCCGACAAATGTACAAAATATATTCTTAAATATTAGAAATGAGTTTGTTTTTTTTATGACGATAGTTGACGGGTGACACGCCTACTTGCTTCTTGAAGAATGTGCCGAAGGCGGAGGCGTTGGGGAAGTTGAGCAGGTCGGATATTTCCTTTATGCTCTTGTCGGTGCTCGTGATGAGGTATATGGCTTTCTTCGTGATAGCCTTGAACACGAGTTGCTGCACGGAACTGCCCGACACCGACTTCACGAGCTGCGTAAGGTATTTGGGCGACAGGCACAGGCGGTCGGCGTAGAAGCGCACACCACGTTCGCGCATGTAGTGCTCGTCAATGAGCTGCATGAGCTGCATGTACGTCTCCAGTTTGCGGCTCGACTCGTTGGTGCCGTCACTTGATAGCTCGCGGAAGATGCTGCACACGCGGTAGGTGAGCGAGAGCAGCAGCAGCTGGCGTTCGTTGGCGGCAAACACGTTCTCGCCGCATTTGTGTACAGCGAGCAGTTCGGAATACTTCGTCAGCTCGTTCTCGTGACCCGTATGCATCACCCAGCACGAGCGTGGATTGATATACTCCACAAACTTCATGCCGACCACCGTGCTGCCTAAGATGTCGCGTATGGAGTCGGCGCGATAGAAGATAATGACAACGGAGCAGTCGTCGCTCTGAGCTGTAACGGAGAAGCGCACGCCGTGGGAGAGGAAGAGCGTTTCGTCCTTGTTTACAACGTATTCCGCACCTTCGCATGTGAAAGAGAAACTGCCCGAACGGCACACTATAATGCCAACATCTGCCACGCGGAAATCGTGGCGCAATGCCTCGGGGAACGACCGTATAATACCACAAGAGCAACAGATGTCCTCGTTGTCAGACATCTGTTGCTCCAGAATATTAATGTTTATGTTTTCGCTGCTGTTCGTCATTGGTTTTAATTGTATAGACATGGCGAAGTTAGCGAAAAAAAACTGCACTGCAAAATATCTTAATAGTTAATGTACCACTCAGGCGTATCTTTCGATATGTCGCGCTTCGGCCACGGCACCACAAGCATCACACCGGCGAGGATGATGCAGGCGTAGATAGTCCATCCCGCCATCTCCTTTATAGCCGAGAGCGTAGCCTGCACCTGCACTTTGCCCTTCGTAGACATGGCTGCCATGTGCTGCGCCTCGGTCTCGCTCTTGCCTTGATACTGCATTCCGCGCGCCGTCATATCGTAGGTTTTGGCGGTTTCGGCGTTGGTGCGGTCGTAGTCGTGAGCGTAGCGTGTGATGTAATACTGTTGGCGGTACTGGAACACCACCTGATAGAGTGCCGAACCTATGCCCGGTGCTATCACCATACGCACGGTGAGCATGATGCACACCCACGTAGAGAGCAGTTTGTAGGGCATACGCTGGTTGGCATACACGGCGATGAGCGAGTATAGCAGCATCATGCCCGTAGCACGTATCACGACGGGCCACTTCATGCGCTCGAACATGCCGTCGGTCTGCACCTCGAAGTACATGAACAGCGAGGCGGCACCGATGAGCAGGAAGCCCATAGCGAAGAACCACTTGAAGTGGACACCCTTGCTGTTCAGTATGAGTATCGTGACAAGACCGATGAAGTAACCCAGCAGCACCCAGTTGCCGAGCGCAGCCACCTGGATCTGGTCGGTCTTCATACCAACGCCCACGAAGATGTTCACGAGCATCGAGCTTGAGTTGCATATCATCAGTCCGATGAAGAGCAGTATGCCGCCCTGTATGCTGCGCGACTTGAACGCCTTGAGCATGAAGTAGGGCGAGCGTCGCGTCTTCTCCAAGTATATAAATAATAATGTAGAGGCGACGCATATAGCCGTAGCCCAGCATATCTCGCGGCTGTCGTACCAGTCGTACACCTTACCGTAGACCGTGACGTAGACGAACGAACAGCACATGAGGCAGAACACCACCACGTTGCCGAACTTCGAGAACGAGAGCGGACTGTACTTCGTAGGGTAGGGGTTGTAGGGCATACAAAGCAGGGTGATGAGCAGTGCCACGAGAATGGAGCCGAGCATGGCGTAATACACCATCTGCCAGTGGTAGTTGTAAGCGAACCACGCCGTTATCCACGTGCCTATCTGTCCGAGCAGCATAAAGAAGAAGTAGATGATAGGCTGGCTCGCCTTCTTTTCGGTGTCGAGAGCATCCCATCCTGCCTCGTCCTTCGGCTCGTTGCCCGGCGTCACGTTGCGCGTTGCCTCAATACCGAAGCCGTACTTGATAAGCGTGAAGAGGTTGCACATGAGCAGCGTCTGTCTCACGAAACCCATTATCAAACTGTTCAGCGCGAGGATGAACAGGCTGTCGGTGTTGGCACAGATATAGCTCTGCACCGCTAAGATGGAGAAGCCCACAAGGCTCATCATCTTCTGGCGGCGCACACTCACCAGCGTGTAGAAGAACGGAGAGAACGCCGCCATACCTATCGACGTCACGAAGCTGATGAACGCTATGTGTTCCGATTGGATGCCAAGTCCTCCCACCATTTCACTGCTGTTCACGGTGTACGCACCGCTCACCGTCATTATAGGTATGAAAAGTATGACGAGGAAGGCGATGCCGAGAGGCTTGGGCACCCAGTCGTAGAACGGAAAATTCTTAGGCAGCTTCGGCGAAACTGCCTGATATATCTCTGCTTGTGTCATTTACTTGAGTTGAGCCTTCACAATAACCATCATTCCGGCAGCCAACTTGTCGTTGTCTTCCTTAGAAATTCCCACGAACTCGATGCGCACCGGCACACGCTGCTGAATCTTCACGAAGTTGCCGGCAGAGTTGTCTGTAGGCACGAGCGAATACTTAGAGCCCGTAGCGCCCGAGATGGCAGATATTCTGCCCTCGAACTCCTTGCCCTCGAAGGCGTCTACGGTCATTATTACCTTCTGACCTACATGCAGCTTCTCCACCTGCGTCTCCTTATAGTTGGCGATGACCCACTTCTGCGTGTTCGGCATGATGTAGGTGATGGTCTGTCCGGCGTTCACCGCCTGACCCTCCTCAAGCGCACGTCTGCCTAACTTGCCGTCGCATGGTGCCGTTACGACGCAGTAGGAGAGGTTGAGCTTAGCCATTTCGAGCGCAGCCTGCGCACGTTCTATGGCAGCAGCGGTGTTCTTCTTGCGTGTCTGCACCTCGTTCACGCCCGAGTAGGCAGCCTTCTGCTGTCGGCGTGTGGCATCGAGCTTCTTCTTTGTAGCGTTGTATTCGGTTTCAATCTGCTCGAGCTGAATAGGAGTGGCAGCATTGCGAGCCACAAGGTTCTGATAGCGCTGGCGGTCCTTTTCGAGTTTAGCGAGGCGAATCTCTATCTCAGCGATAGCCGACTCGTACACGGTAGCCGAAGTCTGCGTTGTCTGCACCGAAGCGTCTATCACGTTCGCACCAGCCATAGCGTCCTTCAGCGCAGCCTCCGCCTCCATCACGCGGATGCGATATTCGCGGTCGTCCAGCACGAGCAGCGTGTCGCCCTTCTTCACGCTCTGGTGCTCCTTGAAGTAAATCTTCTTGATGTAGCCCGAAGCGCGCAGATTCACCGGCGAGATGTACTGCTCCACCTGCGCGTCGTCGCTCTTCTCATTGCTCTTGTAGTCCATGAACATACAGCCAATCTTAACGATTCCCCATACGAGGATGGCAACGCCGATGAGGCTCACCACAATTTGGCGTATGCGCTGGCGCTTGAGCTGCTTTGCTGTTACTTCGTGTGTAGACTGTGCAGTCTCACTGTTGTTATTGTTCGTGTTGTTATTGTTTGTGTTATTATTGTTTGTTTCCATTTTTGCTTGTTATTTGTTTTATAAAGTTTGTATTTGTTGTAGATAGTAGGAGGGTATGGCATCCTGCCATACCCACGCACCCACGCCCCTTACAGAGCGCGTCGCTTGCGGGTTTTGTCACACCCCTCCTACGATTTGTATATTGAATTCAAAATTGAACAATTCCTCATCGGCGTAGCCGACAATTCCACATTCCACATTCCACATTCTACTTCGTAAGCTTCTCCAACTGTCCTGTGAGCTTCAGCAGTGTGAGGTTCGCCACCTGATAGTTGAAGTGTGCCGTGAGATAGTTGTTCTGCGCGTCGCTCATGCTCATCTCGTCCTGCAGCACCTCGGTCATCGAGGCGATACCCTCGCGATAGCGGTCGCTCGTCACCTTATATATATCCTCCGCAAGCAGATAGTTGTCGCGCTGCTTGCTGAAGTTGCGCTGGTTGTTGGCGAGATCGTTCACGGCGTTGGCATACTGCGTCTGCATACCCTTCAGCGCATTCTCGTAAGAAAGCTTCGCGTTGTCGATGTCCACCTGCGCCTTTCTTATCTTCGAGCGCTTCTCCAGTCCGTCGAAGATAGGGATACGCAGCGAGATTCCGATGCCGTTCGACTTGTACCAGTGGTTCGACTCGCCAGAGTGGAACCAGTTCTTGAACTTGTCGGTGTACGCCATGTACGTCCAGTTGCCGGTGAGTGCCAGCGTGGGCAGGTATCCGCTCTTGGCGAGCTTCTTCTGCTGTTCGGCAAGCGTCTGCTGCGTTCTCAGCAGCTGCAGCTCATACAGGTTCTCGTTCAGTCCGCTGAGTGCCGCGAGGTTCACCTCCTCAATGTCAGCCTTCTCCACCGTAATGTCCTTCTCGGCAGGATAGTCTATCACGTACTTCATCATGTTGTACTGCTGCGTGAGCATCGCCTTCGCGTTGTCGTACTGCACACTGAGATTCTCCAGGTTTACGTTCACACGCTTCACGTCCACGCTCAGCGCCATGTCGTTGTCGTGGAACGCCTGCGTGATGTCGCGCAGCTCCTCCAGACGCTTTATGTTGTCCTTGATGATGCCGATCTGCTCCTCAGTGTTCTGCGCTAAGTAGTACATCTTGCTTATCTGCACGATGAGGTCCTCGCGTGCCTTCTCGTAAGAGAGTGAGTTGAGTTGGTCGAGCGTCTTTGAGATCTCAAGTGCCGTGAGCGCCGTCTGACTGTAGAGCGGCATCTGCAGCTGCAGACTTGCCGACGAGCTGTACTGCAGCGTCTTCGTCACGTTGTACGGCTTGCCGTAGGCCCTGCCGTCGGTTACGGATACGGGCGGAGTGAAGTTGTCGTTCAGCGCTGCGCCGATATTTATCTGCGGCAACAGGCGCGAACGGTTCTCGCTGATGTTGTGCTTGCCTTTGAGCACATTACCTTCGTAAGTTTTCAAATTAAGATTTCGCTCAATACCCATCTGCAGACACTGCGCCAGCGACAGCGTTTCCTGCGCCATCGCCTGAGCTGCCAAGAGTATTGAGGCAAATGTGAACAATGTTTTCTTCATACCTATATTAATATTTCGGCTGCAAAGTTACGCATTTATAGCCGTTTAGGTATATTCATAAAATATCACAAGTTGTTCACATTTTCCTTTTATGCGGTTTCGTATGTCATTGTAGTTTGATAGAAAGAGTTTTTTAGCAGCCTAAACCGCTGTTTCAGCCGAGTGAATCGGCAAAGCGGCGGAGGTTGCTGCTTGCCACATCCTTTTTTATAGCCTCCTCCAGCGGCATTCCGTCGGGCGTGATACTTTCTACAAAAGCGAAGCCGGCTTTCAGCAGCAGTTCCCTGTCGCTTACGCTGCCAGCCACAAGCCCTACGGGCACGCCCGTCTGCTTCCCACGCATCAGTATGCGCTGCGGCAACTTGCCCATGAGCGTCTGTCGGTCGGCGCCGCCTTCGCCCGTTATTATAAGGTCAGCACCCTTTATCTTCTCGTCGAAGCCGATGATGTCGAGTAGCAAGTCGGCGCCCGACTTCATCTCGGCTCCGAGATACTGCATGAAGGCATAACCCAGTCCGCCGGCTGCTCCCGCTCCAGGCTCTGCGCTTCGGTCGAAGCCGAAATGCAGAGCTGATTTCTCGGCGAACAGCTGCGCACGGCGGTCGAGCTGAGCTACCATCTCGGGCGTGGCACCCTTCTGCGGACCATATACATGTGCCGCGCCGTTCTCGCCGCAGAGCGGATTGTCCACATCGCAGGCGAGGGTAAACCTACATTCGCCAAGCTCCGTCTTCAGCGCCTCGTCGAAGTTCTTGCCGCGTGCGAAGATGTCAACCAGTGCCTTTATCATTCCGATGCCGGCATCGCTCGTGGCGGTGCCGCCGAGTCCGATGATGAAATTGCGGCATCCGCGCTTGATGGCTCTCGAGAGCAGTTCGCCCACGCCGTATGTTGTGGCGCGCATAGGGTTGCGCTCCTCCTCCTTGATAAGGCTGAGTCCGCACGCCTGAGCCACTTCCACTATTGCCGTGCCGTCGGGCATCACGCCGTAATGGGCATCCGTGCGGCGCATCATCAGGTCGTGTATGTACACAGGCTCCAATGTTCCGCCCGTGGCTGTCGTGAACGCCGAAAGCATTCCGTCGCCGCCGTCCGACATAGGCAGGCACAGCGTGTCGATGCCCTTCGCGTCCAACACCCCGGCGATTATGTCCTCCACTTCAGCTGAGGACATGCAGCCCTTGAACGAATCTGTAGCAAGTATGTATTTCATGTGTCTTTTGTTAATAATATTGGTCTTTTAAAATAAGAAAATGAACAACCTTAATTCCGCAACACTATAAATTTTAACTTTTATAATATCTTGAGCAACAAAAAGCTCTTGCTTTGGCAAGCGGCAGAGCCGGTTACTTGGACAAGCCAAGCGGTCCATGATTTTGCCATGTCAGAGGATTCACTTAATTTAGTGTTGCTGTAATAATCAAACAAAACCTCATCAGACATGGTAAAAATACAAATAAAATCCGAGAAACTCACATCTTTTGGTGGTATATTTCCAATTATGGAGAAATTCGACAGGATGTTGTCTCATACAATAGACTCTACTTTAGGTTTGCGTAGCAAAGTGTATGGCTATCAATATAGCGAGATAATCCGTTCTCTGATGTGTGTATATTTCTGTGGAGGGTCATGTGTCGAAGACGTGTCCTCACACCTTATGGAAACACTTTGCTTGCATCCACACCTCCGTACATGTAGGGCAGACACAATACTTAGGGCCATTCGTGAATTGACCACACCGAATCAGAGCTACAGGTCTGATTCTGGCAAAAGCTACGACTTCAACGTGGCTTCCGACCTTAACAATCTGCTTGTCAATGCATTGCTGGCAACTGGACAGTTGCGCAACTTGTTTAAGTCCAAGCATAGAAACGCCCTCCCTTGTGGCATTACATGCTTTAACAATTTCTTTCAATGGCATGGGCTTATTGAAGTGAGAGCAGATCATTGCTAGACAAGCAGCTCCGCATTCCATTGAATCGTGTTGAAAGATCTGTTTCATTCTACACCTGTTTGTTGGTCGGTTGTTTTTAACGTATTGTTGCGCTCAATATTCACGCGTTTGCCTTTTCGGAAAGTATAAGAGATATAAACACCAAAAGAACGTGCTGTTATGTAGTTAGTTTGTATTGTCTCCATTTCTGGTTTCACTACGCGTTGCTCAAGTCTTGAGTATTTGGAAAATGGGCTGTTTGCCTCTACTCCAATATTCAGACGGCCATCCATTAGGCTTTTGTCTATTTTGAAAGAGTAACGATGAGTTGTATTTACCGTACCCCAAAGCATTGGAGCCTGTTTTGAAGCCGAGTAACGACCTTGTAAACTCCAATTCTTTGGTAGATAAAAGTCTGCTGAAACATTTGCATAATATGTCCAGAAATTTTGATTCAGATTCATTTCCTCAGCCTTAATATTGCCATGTGATGCTTTAAGGTATGTAGCAAAGGACGCAAAAGACCATGGACGCCAATTAGCAAACAGGTCAACACCTATGCTTTTGCTCTTGCCTATATTATCGTAGGTGCTCAGCAGTCGGCCTTCGCTATCTATGCCTTTCTCGTAATAGAATACAGCATTATTAGTGATAGTACCGGTTATGCCCATTTGACAATACAAATTTCCACGCATATACAGGAATTTGACTAAAAGCATGTCATTCATTTCGGATGACAGATTCGGATTGCCTTGTGACGCTGCACTGTTGTTAATTACTCTATAAAAAGGATTAAGCATTGCTAACCCAGATCGTGTAGTGCTGCGTGAATACTGAGCCGATAGTTGGGTGTATTGATTTGCGTTCCATGACGCACCTAATTGTGGTAAGAGGTGGAACTCATTGTGCCTATTTTCTTCGCCAGTGAGAGGTAAGCGCATATTCATATAGTCATTTTCTCCTGCCAGCAAGGCATAAAAGTTCCAGTCGCTTATCTGACCACTATAATATGCAGTTGCTTGAGATAACGACTGATTATATGCAATATTTTTGTCGTCGGAGGATTCTACACTACCATCTCGCAATACTTGTTTTGCAATAATTCTGAGTGTATGGTTCTTAGCAATAGGCTGAGACAAAGACCCTCTAATCGTGTGCTCATTCATTGATCCATCTGTCTGCTGATTGTTGATGGTTGTGCCATTATCGCTATAGACAGTAGTTGCAAAGTGATGTTTGTCTGGATTGTGAGTATAGCGATATCCCAAAGAAAAATGTTCTATACCAGGTCTCTTTTTGAAATAATTACGATATAGGGCATTCGCCTCGATAGTGCCAGCAATATCATGATTCAATTGTTCCATACGATAGATTTTGGGATCTATTGTAGTGTGTTGTTCCCAAGAGCCAGTAATGTCTGTACGCAATAAACTGGTGTGAAAGTCGGCATAAATTGTATTCACACTGTCAATGCGGATATCGGTAATGGCTCTAACAAGATGAGTCTGCCAGTTACCATTGCCGATACTGCTAAGAAAAGTCGTGGATTCCGGTGTTTTTATCTCTTGAGTCAGTGGTTGATTGTGTTGACCATTAAGATCATAATTATATGATAGAGAAAAATCTACATTCTTCTTTTTCGCCATCACCATAATGCCATCATTGGTCGCTGGCTGAGTATTTCCCTGAAGCGTAGTGTTTACATAGATACCATCCAGCGCATCTTTATCTGTAATGATATTAATAATGTATTCGCCTGGACTATTGCCAAAGGCTTCTGATGGTTCTGTAATCACTTCTACTTTCTTAATCGACTTTGCAGGAATGCTTTGCAAGACTTGCTGTGGATTGGATTGCGCCATATCGTAAGAACGTCCATTCACATAAATTCGGTATGAGGAGTTGCCTTTCACTGTGACATTGCCATTTAATGCCACATCCAATGTTGGGACATAGCGTAAGGCTTGAAGCAAACTTTCGCTTTGAGCACGTTTGTTCTGGGACATATCGTAAGATATGCCACTGGTAATGCGTTTTGTCAATTGTTTGCGAGCGGTAACAAGTACCTCTTGTAGCTGTTCTTGATTTATAGAAAGATGAATAGTATCTTTCTTTAGAGGGAGGTTTATTATTCGATTTTGATAGCCAATGTAACTTACTTTTAGAAGTTTCGCATTGGTGTCTTTTGGTAGTTTAAATTTACCATTGTTGTCGGAAACAGTACCTTCTATGGCTGTAGAATCGGCAGATAATTGTAGTATTGTCGCAAATTCAATAGGTTTACTATTATCGCCTACAACAATACCCGATATTTGTTCTTGAGCAAATGATGTCATTGCCATGAACAAGAAGAAAAGAGATATGTAGAATTTATTCATCAACCTTAATTCCGCAACACTATAAATTTTAACTTTTATAATATCCTGAGCAACAAAAAGCTCTTGCTTTGGCAAGCGGCAGAGCCGAGCGGCCCAGGATTTTGCCATGTCAGAGGATTCACTTAATTTAGTGTTGCAGTAATAATCAAACAAAACCTCATCAGGCATGGCAAAAATACAAATAAAATCCGAGAAACTCACATCTTTTGGAGGTATATTTCCAATTATGGAGCAATTTGACTCCACATTGTATTCTGTAATCGACTCGACCCTCGGTCTAAGGTGTAGATCGTTTCATTTCATGGCACGTTTTCTCGCCATGGCAGAGCTTAAGTAAACTTAGTTCTGCTCATCTGGCTTAACGAAAACCTTCCATTTGTGTTGCGAAAAATACTGCCATATCTGTCAGCGTTCTCGTATTGCGCTAATAATCAGTGGTATAAAGGCTGACAGATAATGCGCTCAAAAGCTGTATCTATCAGGCTATCTGTCAGCTCATCTGCCAGCCCGAACCGACAGGTTTGCCGCCTGCACCTCAACCGCCCGCCTGCGAGTTTGAAAAAAAATGTGCCGAACTCTTGACAACGCTTGCGCAGAATTGTACCTTTGCGGCAATTTTAGAAAACATACATGAACATTTAAAAAACTTAGTATTATGGAAAACACAAACATCATCAACGCTACCATCAAGAGCAGCAACATCCCGCACAACTGGATCTACTGTTTCAACACCGACTGCAAACGACGCGAGGAGTGCCTGCGCTATCGTGCCACCGTGGCTCTCGGCGAGTCGCGCATATGGGGCAATGCCGTCTATCCACACGCTTTGCGCCCGGACGGGGGATGCGCCCAGTTCAAACGGCTGCGCATCGTGCGTATGGCATGGGGCTTCAGCCGCCTGTTCAAGGACGTGAAGCTGTGCGATGCACCTACTTTGCGTTCGCTCATGAGGGAGTATCTCGGTGGGTGCAGCACGTACTACCGCTATCACCACGGCGAACATAAACTCTTGCCTGAACAGCAGGAGTGGATAAAACAACTTTTTTCACAGTATGGTTATGAGGACATAGAATTCGATTGCTCAGAAGAAACCCTCGACTTCCAGTAATTTTTTTACACAAACGCAGATATTCCTGCATGACTAAAATGCCATTCCGGTAGCACTGGAGAATCATTCCGGTAGCACCGGAGAATCATTCCGGTAGCGCCGGAGTAACGCTCCATCACTGCCGGAATCTTACTAAACTATATCAACACACACAATACACACATGAAAGACACAACAAACAAAGACACAATGAACGCCGTCGACCGCATGATCGGCTTCCTCACCATGCGCTACGCCTTCCGCTACAATACCGTAATGAACTGCACAGAGTTTCGCCACACGGGCAGCCTCGCCGACTGCTTCGAGCCGCTCGACCCACGCACGCGCCGCCGCATCATACTTGAGGTGCAGCGCGAGGGGATAGAGGTGAGCCAGAACGATGTGAACAACTACATCGAGTCGGACTATGTGCGTGCGTTCGACCCCGTAGGCGACTACCTCGCCAGTTGCGAAGGCGCATGGGACGGGCACGACCACATAGGCGACCTCGCACGCACCGTGCCCACTGACGCTCCGCTGTGGCGCGAGTGGTTCACCACATGGCTGCTCGCCATGGTCGTCCAGTGGCAGAACACGCCTGGCAGAGTCTACGGCAACAGCGTCGCGCCGCTGCTCATCTCGCCGCAGGGCTACAACAAGAGCACGTTCTGCCGCCAACTGCTGCCCGACGCACTAAGGTGGGGCTACACCGACAGTCTTGCCATCTCCGACCGCCGACAGGTGATGCTCGCCATGTCGCAGCAACTGCTCATCAACCTCGACGAGTTCAACCAGATTTCGCCGCGCGTGCAGCAGGGCTTTCTGAAGAACATCATACAGCTGCCATCGATAAAGGCGAAACGGCCTTATGGCACACGCATCGAGGAACTGCCGCGTAAGGCGTCGTTCATCGCCACGAGCAACATGACCGACATCCTCGCCGACCCGTCGGGCAACCGTCGCTTCATCGGCATCGAGCTGACGGCACCCATCGACACCACCCGTGTGCCCAACCATCGCCAGGTCTTCGCCCAGGCGCTGCAGCTCTTGCGCAACGGACACCGCTGCTGGTTCGACAAGGCGGAGACCGAGCAGATAATGCTCTGGAACCGCCGCTACGAGGTGCAGGAACCTGCCGACCAGTATTTCGACCTCTGTTTCGCGATAGCGCAGGATCCGCTCGACGAGAATGCCGAGTGGATGTCGGCGGCGGAAATCTTCGATGTCATAAAGCGTAAGGTGGGTGCCTCGCTGAAGGTGAACAGTCTGATTTCGTTCGGGCGAAAGCTGGCCAACCTGCAGGGTATGCGCCGCCGCAAGTGCGAAACCGGCGCGCGCTACCTCGTTGTGCGTCGAGATGCGTAGGCTGCATGCCTTATGACAGGCAGATAGGCTGGTAGATGAACTGGTAGATAAACTGGTAGATAGGCTGATAGATACTGCTGTTCGGGGCAGCATCTGTCAGCCTTTATGTCGCTGATAATTAGCGGTGTACGGGCAATGCTGACAGATATGACACTTTTTTTATCATAAAAAACCTCGGTCATTAGGATTTCTCCGTGTCGTACGGAAAAGAGAATTCCTAATAACCGCTTTGAGTTAAAAGAATCTGTTTTTACCCGATTGCGTTTAACCTTGTTCAAGTATTTTCTTGTCTGTCAAGAAATCCAACAGTCCGACAGTCAACACACCAAGTTCGTCCTCCTTGCGATGGATGTCATCACCAACAATGACAATCTTACGAAAGTGGTCATTGATTGACAATAATGGGCGACGTTCTTGCTGTTCCTTTTCTGGCGTAGGCATGTGAAAAGCTGACTGGATATACACTCTGTATGGAGGGCGGTTCACCACAA